>Ga0123356_10000807_pt1 | contig 34829 bp, 41 predicted proteins | sample TergutEmb28metaG_2_FD_92546 | JGI IMG/M metagenome (GOLD analysis project Ga0123356, IMG submission 92546) | Embiratermes neotenicus P3 segment gut microbial communities from Petit-Saut dam, French Guiana - Emb289 P3 | ecosystem: Host-associated > Arthropoda: Insects > Digestive system > Gut ...
ATTTTCACAGTTGCCTCATTTCGCCGCTTGCCTTATCGCTGGACCTTTCACGACTTACCCTCCGTGTTTTTGCTTGGCGCGCGCAAAACCTGCAGCTGATTTTCCAGTTGGACCAGCCTTTTTTCTGCCTCATTTACAGCTTTCGCCTTTTGTCTGTCATCAACGATTATCTTTCTTACCATGTTAATTTCTTTTTGCAAGTCAAGTTTTTTAACTTCGTACGCCAAAACCCTCTTGTCGTATTCCTCATCTTTTTCTTCAACTTTTTTCTGTTTTTCTTGTTCTTCAGGTTTTGCCTGCTGCGCTTCGAATATTTTTGCGTCAACATACAATTCCAAATGACCGCATGACCTGCATGCCATAGTTTGCGCGTTTGAATTCCAAATTACAAAAGTGCTTTCGCCGTACAGCCGATACGGAACCAAATCAAAACTTCCGCAATTTGTGCATTTCATTGTTTGAGTCATAATCCCCCCCCTCACCAGTCAATATAACAGTTCTTGTCTTGCACGGCAATCTTTTTGAAGTTTCTGTAAAATATGTTAGACAGCGAGCGACCACTTGCCGGTTCTGGCGGAAATCGAGGTTTGATTTCAAACTTTCTGCCGAGTATCTGCTTTAATTGCCTTTGATATAATGCTCGATCTCTCCGCCGCCTGGCATCACCCTGAAGTTGCGCAATTTAAATGCGCCGCATTCAAGCGTTTCTTGTTTGATATGGCGTTGAACTCTTTTCGTCGGGTCTTTTGTTGCGTCCCATTCCATTGTTGGTAAACGATTAGGCCTCCTGCCATTGTATTGTATGGGGAATGCGCTGTACCTGCATGCTGGCTCTACCCCCATCATTTTTGTTACTATCCGCTGCAAGTATATGCACAGCATTTTATCGCTTTCACAAGTGACCATTAATTGATCAACATCAACAAAGCCGGCGGTGAAGCGGTGCCCTTGCTGACCTGCCTGACCTTTAAAAACTCCGGTAATCATTTGGTCTTCTCCGATCTCAAGCATTTCCGCCTTATCACCAAGTTCGTTACTCAGCCGCCACGCCAGAACCTCGGTATCTTTTTGAATCCTGGCAGTCCTGGCAATAAAATCCACATCTTTCGCACTTATTTGCATAGTTTTCCTCCCTTGCCGTAAATGCAAAATTTTACCACACCAAGGTATGTTTGTAAAGAGCCGATTTATATTTTTTTTTACATTACCCTGAACATAACTTGGTCAAACTCGACGATTTCGCCGTTTTTAAGGCAAACCTCGATTATTTCGCCGTCCGAGTCTGCGACAATTTCGTTCATTTGCTTCATAGCCTCGATAATACATAAAACATCGCCCTTTCGGACGCGTTTTCCAACTGTAACATACGGCGGAGCGTCGGGCGCACCGGAACCGTAATAAATTCCGATAAGCGGGCTTTTGATTTCGACAACCCCAGACTTCACTTTCTCGGCAACCGGGACAACAGTCCTGACTTCCTGAACTGCGCCGTCGTATTTTTCCAACTTGACGCCATCAAGTTCCAAAACTCGCAAGTTTTCCTTCTTCATAAAATCAGACAGTTTCTTCAGCTCCTTCAGATCGGTTTTTATATCCATTTATTTGAACCTCCTGAACATCAAAGCGCAATTATGCCCCCCGAACCCCGCATTTGTCGACAATGCAACATCGGCGGCAAATGTACGCGCCTTCCCTTCCGTTACATAGTCTAAATCACATTCCGGGTCCGCCTCTTTGTAATTGATTGTCGGAGGCACCTTACCGCTTTGCAAGGCTTTCGCACAAACAAGCGCTTCCATCGCGCCCGTCGCCCCAAGCATGTGCCCAAGCGCCGATTTTGTCGAAGAGCACGGCATTGAATATGCACGCTTTCCGAACACTGTCTTGAAAGCCGTTGTTTCAATCTTGTCATTAAGTTCGGTACCGGTTCCGTGCGCGTTGATATAAACTTTTTCGCCGTCCCCTATCTCCGCCGTCTCGGCAGCAAGTTTAATCGCCCGCACAAGACCCTCGCCCTCAGGATGAGGCGCCGTAATGTGAAACGCATCACATGTATTGCCGTATCCGACAACCTCGCAATAGATTTTTGCTCCGCGAGTTTTCGCGTGTTCCAACTCTTCCAAAATCAAAATCGCCGCGCCTTCGCCCATTACGAACCCTGCGCGCCTCTTGTCGAACGGCAGCGACGCCGCATTTGGATCCTCGCTTCTGGATAATGCATACATGTTTTGGAATCCCGCCATGCAAAGGGCTATAACCCCCGCCTCAGAACCGCCGGCGATGATTGCGTCCTGCCTTCCGTCACGTATTGCCCAAAATGCCTCGCCGATGCAGTTTGCACTTGTCGCACATGCGGTAACAACCGGCAACGCAGCACCCTTCGCGTTGTACTTGATAGCAACCTGTCCTGCCGCCAAGTTAATCGCCTGCATGCAAACAGCCGCAGGATTAACCCTGCTGGGTCCCCGGTCACGGATGGTATAGCTCGAGTCCATAATCGTTTCAAAACCGCCCTGTCCGCTGCCGATATAGACACCGAACTTTTCCGGAGTTATTTTCCCTTCAATTCCGCTGTCTGCAACAGCTTCCTTCGTAGCAACAAGACAATATTGCAAAAAACGGTCAAGTTTCCTTATTTCCGACGCATCGAAATGCTTAAGCGGGTCAAAGTCTTTAACCTCCGCAGCTACCTTTACCTTGAAATCCGCGGTGTCGAATTTTACAACCGGCTTGATTCCGCATTCGCCCGCCAGCAGTTTATTCCATGTGTCCGCAGCATTGTGCGCAAGCGCTGTCAGCGCCCCGATCCCAGTAATGACGACTCGTCGTGTTTTCATTCGCAATCTCACTTTAATAAATCTTTATAATTCCCTTTGTGCAGTTTAATCGGGTTTATAAGTTTTCCGCCTGAGCCCTCGCGCGCACCTTTAAAGTCCGCAACTTTCTTTCTGCGCAATGTTTCGAAATCCGGTCTGGTGATCCTTTCGACCATCACATCGAAAACCGTTTTCGCAGGCGCGGGTATTACCTGTTTTCCGGCAAGGTCAAACGTAATGCCGAAATAGTCCCCGTAAGAATTCAGCGGCGCGTATAAGAAGTCATATTCAAAGTACGATGAATTCGGAACAGCACTGCAGATAAAATCGCTGAGAGTCCTTGTATACATTATTATGTGCGCGCCGAAGTCGGTCATAACAAGTTCGGAAGTCATAGAACCCGGTTTAGGCTTGAACCCGTTAACCTTTTCCCATTTAAGAACATCGACGTTGTTTTCATTATATTTGTTTTGCTTGTATCCGAAAAGTTCCAGTGATGCTTTGGTAAATTCTTCAACCATCTTCGAATTCGGCGAAATAGTTCCGTTCGGTCCCTTAATAATCCCCAAAACGTATTCAAACTCGGCGTTCATCATACCGGGATCCTGATTGTACCGATAAATGTAATCTCGGAAGATATTGATGCGCTCCTGTTCGGTTTTCCCATTGACAGCCTTCTCGATATCCTTAAGAATTTCTGTGGCAGACTTGGAGATAACTTCATCATTTTTATCAAGAACTTCCGAACCTTTCTCGTCGCGCATCGGAGCCTTCAGACTTTCCTGAAGCGTTTTCAGGCGCGAGACATAACTTTCCGAAGTAACGCTTCCGCCCGTCGCCAACTCCGACTTCAAACTTTCAAATTCTGCCTTTTGTTCTTCGGTGTACTGAATCAAGATGTGGCTTACCGTAAAACTGTTCTCGGCAACACTTTGCGGCAGCCAGTATAGGTCGCTAAGACTTTCTGTGACCTTGCCCTCAAGCGCAGATACTGTGTCCATACCTTTGACAAAGCGGTTGTGCTGGGACAATACCTGTGTCCTGTAGTAAGCACGCGCCCGTTCCGCAAGTTCGTATGCACGCGCATCTTTGCACCCCTTGCAAGCAGAGTCTTCGCAATCGACAACATGACCGCCGTATCTTTCAGCCGCCGCAGCGCGGACAGCTTTCAAGTATGCCTCATCATCGTTGCCGTAAAGCGACCTGTCAATCGGCGCGCCTATTCCAAATTCAAAAATATCCTGATACCTGCGCGTCAGAAACGTTTTGCTGTAATCTTCTATCATGCGCCCAAGTTCACGGCCGATAATTGCGCGGTCTGAATCATTCAAAAAACCCGCTTTGCCGCTTGGCACGAATCTTACAAGTTCTTTTTCAGCCGTACCGACCTTCATGCCCTTCTCATTGTTTTTAAGAAGGCGAACCAGCCGCCCCAAAGCTTCGACCTTTACTGATTTGTCGGTGCTTATGCCGTCATCGTCAATATCCGCCGACCAAATATCGGGAACTTTGTCACAAAAAAGTTCCTTGCTTTCATAGCCGGATGTATTCATGCTGAAAACCGAGTTGGAAGACTTCCTGTCAACAAGTGATTCGAAGGGTTTGAACGAATCGGCTACGGCTGCCGGGGTCTTCTGGTTAGGATCTTCCGCGCCGGAACTGTCGCTGGATTGCTTGCGTTCCTCGCGCACGTTGTCTTGAAGCTGTTTGTAATACTGATTGACCGCATCAAACGCCTGTTTGCGTACCTCGGCTTTTTCATTTTCGTAAAGCGCATGATAAAACAACGAGTCCATGCCTTTCTTTCCGCGCAAACCCTTGATATCTTCGGCACTTAGATGGGAACTGAAGTTTTGTATTGAAAGCTCAACCAAAATTTCACGGTCGATAAGGTCTTCAAGCGTTTTTTCGTACGCTTTTTCCACGCTGAGCCCCTGCTGAGAAACGTATTGATAGCCATAACTGTTGTACGCTGACATCAACTGGAGTTTCGTGATTTTAATATTCGCACCGATTGATGCAACAACCAAATTGTTATAATAATCGACGTCATCTTCGAAAATCGCACAGCCCGTTACAAAAGCCGCCGAGATTACCGCACACACAAACAAACATATTGCTTTTTTAAGTTTTGTCATAGTTAACCCTTGGAAGTTATTACCAACTCCAAAGGTTATTATAAATCAAGGTGAAATGTTTTGCAAGCATCTTTTCTAACTTGGCGGAAATTAAACATAAAAGAATAAGTTTCGACAAGCAATTTTTTATGACATGGGAACGAAAAGATGAACAAGCGGGCTTGCCGGATTCAATGTGACGAAAGTTTCGTAACTGCTCCAGAAACTTGTGTTGCTTTCGGCAACCAGAATCTTTGCGCCGCTGGCAGCCAGCAGTAATATCGACTCCTCACCAAACAAGTCTATGACGTCTTGCACACTATTGAACTCTTCTTCTCCAAGCCCTTCATCCAGCCAGTTGGTTATACCGTCAGACGTATCCGCCAACGCACCAAGTGCCTTGATAACCAAAACCGGGTTAGTTACGCCGCTGAAGTCGAACTTCACTCCGGCGGTCTTTTCATCAAGTATTCCGTTAATAACACCGTCGAGGATGTCCACGATAATCTCGGAAAGGAACTCGCTGCCTTCAATCAGCTCAAGTATTTCTGGATCAAATAGTTTGTCGAAAAGTTCGTCGGGGTTAATTTCGCCGTTCAAAACTCCCCCCAGTTCCTTAACGACCTTGACAATATTGTTAAGTTCAGTTGCCCACGAGATGTCCGGTCCGTCCGGCGACAACTTACCTATAAGCGAACCAAGCACGGCATCGAAACTGATAACGCCGTCCGAAGAGCCCTGGAAGTTTTTTGTTATCGTATCAGATATAAACGTCCTCAGGATATTGCCTGTGCCCATTACTTTTATCGATTGCGGATGGCCCAGCGCATTCACGCTTTGGTAATAATAAAAATTGTCTGCGCCTTTCACCCCGCGGTTTGTCAGGATTTCCAAAATTTGACCGATGTCTGTGATGGTCTGAGGACCTGCAGCGTCCAAAATACTTGCAAGGTCGGTCACCTCTCCACCGTTTGAAAGTTTATAAATCGTCGGTCCGACATTTACGATGCGCACGCAAATATTCGCCAGCCCATCCATCACAGCGTCAAAGTTTTCGATTTTTGCGTCTGCCGGATTCATCCCAAGGACTTTACCAAGCGGCATACTGTGCAGATTCGGATTTGCCGGATCCAAAAGCAACTGCTTGAAAATGTTCATATTGCCGAACACATGCAAAATTTCTTCGGCAAGGTTGCGCCCTTTTGCAAACTCGGTTTTCGTTAAAGTGTTATTAAGCCGCTTGAACATATAATCAAGCGCAGCCTCTTTATTTGCATATGCCACCCCGTCAATAGTCCGCGGAAAAACAACAGCGTCCATAACCGATATCAAATCATCAATATCCAGGTAAAGGCTTGCCGGATACGCTTGTCCCTTGATGTCATGTCCGGCAAAAACAAGACGTGCAATCTCTATTACCGATAAAATGTCATCGCGCACAAAGTTTCTGTTGACCTTCTTAATACCTGTGTAAATACTTTGATTATAGGCTGCCTGATCATCGACAAACTCCATTGATACGTCGCCAAGCACATCTGATTCTTTTAAAAACTCGCCGAATTCGGAATTCAGTGCCATGCTTATTGTCCCAAGTCCGAAAATTTTTCTGACAACCAAGTTCATGAAATCAACATTCTTTTTGGCGGAAAAAATCGGAACCAGTTGCCTTACATTGTCAACTTCCGAGAAAAGGTTGTAAACCGCAACCCCATCGCGCATAAGTTCAAAGACTGTCTCGCATTCGCGCTTTACATTTATGCTGTGCTTGCCAGCGCTGACAGTCATGAAACGCCCCAAACCCAAGTCGCCTACAAGCTGCGTCCCGGTAAATTTGGTTATTATGCCGATAGGTGTCCCTTGAATGCTTTTGTTAAGGTTATGAATTTCTTTGTTGAGGTCGCCGAGATTAAGCCCATCACTGTCCGAGTCAAAACTGATGCTTCCTGAATCGAAAACATTGACGGTCTCCGTGCCGATTTTCGGCCGATAACTGTCAATCCGGTCGATACTGGACATCAACCCTGTAATCGGGATCAGCATAAACAGGAAAAGAACGAATCCCTGCAACGCACCCATACCCAGCCCAGCCCATTTGTTAAAGGGGATTTTTTCCCCGTTCTCGTCTCGTTTCGGAAAGATTTTTTTCAGAAGCAGCATCTCGATAATCGGCGAAATAACGAAACGGAACAAAAGCATCAGCAGCCAAAAAACGAACACGTTTAGCACAAGAACCGGAAGCCCAAGTGCGATCCCTTCAACTTCAGGCATATTCAGCCCGCTGGTGGCAAGCCCGCCAGTAATTGTTTGGTAAAGTGTTTCATCTCCGTTGATTTTCATATTCAACGCCATCCTTACAAACGCGCCGGAAATCCACGGAGTAATAATTATGCAGATAATTGAAAAGCAAACTATGACAATAATGCGTTTTCCGGTTCGCTTGGGTCCGCGCATCATGCCGAAGAGCATCCCACCTATCATTCCCAAAAAGAATATCCCAAACAGCACCCACATTACTATGCCAGCAACATCACCCATTTTATCTCCCCCTCCTAAGCATACATTCATCCAAAACTTAAGTCAATTGTATTGTAATTATTTTAGGTCAATGCTATACTCTTTGCATGGCACGTATAATTGCATTTTCAAATCAAAAGGGCGGAGTAGGCAAAACGACAACCTGCGTGAATATGGCCGCCTTCCTTGCCGACATGGGCAGGAAAGTATTAATCGTTGACGTTGATCCGCAAGGCAACGCTTCGACCGGCGTAGGCATCCAAAAGGGCACGTCAACCAAGACCATCTACAACGTCATCTGCGACCAATGCGATATTTCCGAAACCGTCCAGCTGACGCAAGTCAGGGGTCTGGAAATAATTCCCGCAACCGTAGACCTTGCCGGCGCAGAAATCGACCTTGTGCGCATGGGAAGCGGCCGCGAGAAGGTTCTTGCGGGTCTCCTTAAAAAAGTCCGCGACAGTTACGACTTTATTTGCATAGACTGCCCACCGTCCTTGGGTCTTTTGACCGTCAACGCTCTTGCCGCCGCCGACGCAATAATAATTCCGATTCAGTGCGAGTTTTTCGCCCTTGAGGGCATCTCTCAGCTTGTCAACACCATACGCCTTATCCGCAAGCAAAACATCAACCCGAATCTGGACATCGACGGAGTGGTTCTGACGATGAAAGACAGCCGCTCGACTTTGACAGAGCAGGTTGCCAACGAAATCCTGAAATTCTTCGGCAAAAAAGTTTTCCGCACCAAGATCCCGCGCAATGTCCGCCTTGCCGAGGCCCCATCGCACGGCATGCCGATAACCCTCTATGATAAAAAGTGCGCCGGCGCAGTAGCGTATTTCGAACTTACGAAAGAATATTTGGGAAGGGTTTAGCCGCTGCCAAAATTCTTGTATTCCTCTGCGGTTTGTTTGTTTACACGTTCATCAGCCTGTTTGATTAAACTTTGTACCTTGCCAAGTTGTTCAGCGGCGAAATTAACAGGGCTGAGCGTGTTTAGGTGCGCCGATTCCGCACCAAACTCTTCAACTTGCTTTTCGGTCAGATGGTCTTTCGCCCAACCGTGCGCCGCACATTTCATGGCAACACTTTTGTAACCGGCAAGTTGATTTTGCACTTTGCGCTCAAGGCATTGGTTGCCAGTATTTGCATACACAGGTTTCCACGCTTGAAGTTGTTTACGGAGGCAATCATACCTTGCCTCTACCGCGTCGGCGTTAGCGATTATGCGTGCTCGTTCGTCATTCGCATTTGTTCGCGCCCTAGCAAGCAACTCAATTTGTTGAGCCGCGTTCATCGATGCAAGTGCGCTTTTAATTTCTTCCAGCAGTTTCATTGCGCGCAGTAAACGGCATCTTTCCAGTCCGTAATTTTCCGGTTTGAAGTTTTTTTCAGCGGTCAGCAAATATTCAATCGCACTGTATTTTTGTCCGTAAAGCGCACAAAATTCATTTTTACCCAAAGCCAGCCTGCTGCGTTTTACCGTAATTTCTCCGCCCGGCAAATTGTCATACAGCGCACCGGCGATAATTTGGTTTTCTTCGTTTTGCTTTTCTGCTTCAATTAAGTTTCGCGAGTTTTACTTCCAACTTTTCGATATTATCTTGGCGCTCCTGACGCGTAGAGTGATTTACGACAAGTTTGCCTGTTTCTTCTGTCTGAAACGTGCTGCGCTCTGATTCCAGCAAATTCTTCTTCGCAATCTCAAGCATTCGTGTTGCATAATAAATTTCTTGTTTTATATCGCATGCAACTGTGTCTGTTAAAAATCGCCTGGACGCGCCCTTTAAATCTACAATTTTCTTTATACCAATATTGTGTTGCCCAAATTGGTCATAAAGCAGGTTACTAAACATCGGCAAGCCGCTGACCGCTTTTAGTATATAACTGTCTATCCTTAAGTCCCCATCGTTTTTGATATCCTCTATATAGTTCACTCGCATATCGCTTTCTCCTTTATGTTTGGCAGAACATAACACACGCCGGTGCCGCCTGTCAATAGCCGAGTTTTTTCAGAACACCTTGTTCCCCGCAACATAATCCGCAATATCGGAAAACACCTTGTCAAAGCTGCCTTCGCGCTTGTCATATTCAATCCACGCTTTTGCCATGGTCGTAAAGCCGCGCGCGATGCTGTCTTGCCTGATTTTTTCTATAATTCCGTCTTTCCGAGGAGTTACAAAATCCGTGCAACCGTTTTCTTCGCAATATTTGGTTTGAAAACACGCCTCCAGGACGTCAATTTGGCGGGCAAATTTCGCTTCCGCGGTTTTGTTCGCCTCGAACTCGTTAAAAAGTTTCAAAACCATTCCCTTGTCGTTAAGCGGATGCAGGATTTTCGAAACGGCATCTGCCTCAAGTTTATTTTTTTCTTCCCGCGTGGCGTCACCGGCAATTACGTCCAAGTCGCCGACCACCGCCTCGCCCAGTTCGTGAAACGCCAGCATCAACGCGACTTTCTCGATATCTTGTCCCAGTTCAAACTCCGAATTAACGGCAAACGCCAGCATAAGCGTCGCATAAACATGCTCGGCGACACTCTCAAGCCGTTCCGCCTTGATTCCCCACGCAACCAAGCCGGTACGCAAGGTATTTGTCAACTTATGCGCGATTGCGTAAAAGTCGCAGATGGTTTTAAGTTTGTTTTTCATTCACCGCTCCGTTATAAACGCTCCTATATATCGCCTCGGTCTGCGCGCGGGTCGGCGTCCCCCTGTGTACGCCCATAATGCCGGCCTTAAACGCTGCAGCACATTTCGCCATACGCACACTTTCGGTTTTGCTTTTCCCTTCCGCACGAAAAACCAAGAAATTCCCGATGAAAATATCTCCGCACCCGTTTGTCTCCACAACTTTTTTCACAGGAGCCGCTTCTTCATGGCAAAACTTCCCGTGTTCGTCCAAAAAATATATTCCGGCCGCGCCTTTCGTGATAATCATGTTGGGCAGCAGCTTCAACATCTCCTGCGGCGTAGTTTTATTTGTATAACCTTTTGCCTCTTCCCAATTTCCTGCTATGTATGTGACTTTTTTCAAAGTTTCAAGGTCGTTCTTTTTATTTATATCGAACTTTGGGTGAGAAATCGTCAGCGATGTCGGGATTTCGTTCTGATAACAAAAGTCAATCACAGCCGTCAGAAAATCATGCGGTTGTTTCGAAACCAAAATCACGGCAGCGGCACTTCGAATCTGTTTTTCATATTGCTTGACCATATCGGGCGTGTAGTTTTGCGACAGTTCGGCAGGACCGCGCTCTAGGGTATAGTCTTTTGTGACTCTGTCCAGGTTTTGTATGTTGATTTCGGTTGATGCGCCCAAAACGACGTTTACAAAACAAGTGTCAACGCCGCATTTTTTCAAATCGTCAAGGCACTTTTTTCCGATTTCATCATCGCCGACAAAACTAATCAGCACCGAGTCCGCGTCAGAACGGCTTGCCGCGACAGCCTGATGACTGTTCTTGCGGCCTTCCTCTTGATAAATAATTTCTTTGGTGTCGGCGTATCGAATCACATCCCAGCCGCACGACCCGAACGTCAGAATAAGCAGTTTTTTCATACCTTGATGATAGTCCATTTATATATCAAACACAAGAGTATTTTTAAGGTACGGTGCCATAATCGCTTTGGCATCCATGTGACTTTTAAGCGTATTATATTTTTCCAAATCGTCAGAACCCCCGAAAGTCATCAAAAGACCGAAGTTAAATCCGCCCGAAAGTTCAACCTTTGATGAAACATTCTCGCCGCCCTCTATTTTGACGTTTACCAAGTTTTCACACGCGCGGTACTTTTCCATAAAAAGCGAAATTACTTTTTTCGGGATTTTTTCAAACTGGTAAAGAACGATGTGCCTTATCAATTTTCCCCCTCCAAAACCGGAAGCGCCCTCAGGCTGTCCTGAATTGCCTGCCCTGCCTGCGGAGCAAAGATATAAAGCTGCTCCAACGATTCATCTGTGTGATTCACATGCTTATGTAAAATGCCCGGTGGAATCAAAACGCAGTCGCCGGACTCCATTGTAAATACTTCACCATTTTCCAAGGACACGCGCCCGCTGCCCGAAAGCATATAGATGACTTCCTCAAAATCGCGCTTGTGCATCCCGGTTTCGCATCGTGCAGCGATTTTGACAGTACCTAAATCCAGGTTGTTTGCGCCCATCCGCTTGTCAAGCAAGATTCGCAAAGCCAGTCCATTGCCAAAGTTCCTAAGAGGTTCGCTGTTTTTGTTTTTGCCGATTATTTTATTCATTTATGTACACTCCAACCGTCATAATACTGCACTGACCGAAGGAAAGTCCAGCGAATAAACAGAATGTGGCGTTATATAATAATAACTTGTATTTGCTTTCGCAAATGTGACACGTGTCACATTCTGCTTTCTTATTTTATGCCAAGCTTCTTTTTAAGGATCTCGTCAACCGAAACCAGTTCGTTAATATCGACAATATGTTTGCGTATTCGGATAAGGTCTTGGGGTGTGAAGTATTCAATCGTAACTCGCCCTTTCGCGTTGTCACCTTGAACACTGACTTTGGTAAGGAATATCGATGTCAGTTTACGTGTGAACTCGCGAAGTTCAAGGCTTTGCTGGGGTTTATACTTTTGGTCCAAACTGGTCGGGCGCGATGACTTGGATTGCAGGATTTTTTCAAGGTCGCGGACCGATAAATCATTTTGTATGCATTGGTTCGCAAGTTTAACTGCTTGTTCTTTATTTATTGTGACAAGGCAGCGCGCGTGGCCTGCGGAAAGTTTGTTTTGCTCGACTAGCTGGATGACTTCCTGCGGCAAGTTCAAAAGACGCAGCGTATGGGCAACGGCTGTGCGGCTTTTACCGATGCGCGATGCTACTTGTTCTTGCGTAAGCCTGAAGTCGCGCATAAGTTTATCAATACCGCGGGCAAGTTCGATTTCGTTAAGGTCCTGACGCTGGAGATTTTCGACGATTGCCACTTCGGCAATTTGATTAGGTGTGAAGCCACGGACGATTGCAGGAACTTTGCGCAGTCCCGCGAGCTTGGCAGCGCGCCAGCGGCGTTCTCCGGCGACAATCATAAAACGTGTCCCCATAGGCACAAGGATAATCGGGCTGATGATGCCATTTGTCTTGATACTGTCGGCAAGTTCCTGAAGCCTGTCCGCATCGAAAGCTTTTCGCGGCTGGCCAAGGTTGCTGTCAATTAAGTTAATGTCTATTTCCTGCGGTTCTCCCGCTGCAGACGTCGCTACGGACGCTGGCGTGGTCATAGGACGCTTGTACTGCGTTGTCGGTATCTCCAGCAAGTCTTCAATCGGCTTCCTGGCTGGACCACCGCCCGATTGTTTACGCGTTTCGCCTGCGGCGATCGGTTCCTCCTCTTCATCATAGACCGAGAACAGCGCCCCTAAACCTTTGCCCAATCCCTTAGTTGCCATTTGTATTTTCTCCTCGTTGTTAGATGTAAAAATTGTGACACGTGTCACAATTCGTTGTCAAGTTAAATATCCAAAAAAACAAAATGTGACACGTGTCACATTTTCAAAACTACAGGGGTCTAGTTTGTGACACGTGTCACATTTTAGCAAACTGAACTCCAGTACTTGTTCACTTTGCTGCCGATGGCGCGCTTAACCGACCCAAGTTTCCCGTGAACAGCAGGAAGGACCATTTGCACAAACGAAGTCGCCCCAACACCAACAGCGCCAGCCACATAGCGATCAGCCCCGGCCAAGAGTGCTGCTGCCGCAACAACCGGAACTAGTACAGCTCTTCCCACCCAATACAAGTAGGCGTCCCGATTAAGTTTCGCTTCCCCAATATTGCATAGCGGACCATACACTCCGTTCATCAACGCGATCGGAATGAACGGATTATCGAGGGGTGCGCCGGACGAAAATTCAAACAGCTTTTCTATTGCGAGGGCAGCAGCCCCACCGATTGTTATTCCTGCGGTTGCTTCCAGGATATTACGCTTGACGTTTCCGAAAGTTTCATTCATAGTTTACTCCTCCAATAATTTAACGAATCCCTCGGAATATAGCATGTCCGCAGCGCAAAGTCAAGACCCCCGACAAAATTGTGACACGTGTCACATCTTAATACTGCGGTCGAATTGTGACACGTGTCACATTCCGAACTCCCTGCCGATTTCGTAGACAAACCCGCCAAGTTTGTCTATAATAAGAGCATGCTAACTGACATAATAGTAATCGGAGCCTTCATCGCATTCGCGGTACTTGGCTATGTGCGCGGTTTTACAAGAAGCGTAGTGTCGCTGATACGAATCTCGATATCCGTGGTTATTGCGTTCCTTCTGGGCAGCCCGCTGGCAAGAATGTTCAACAACTGGGGTTTGGGGAAGTCGCTTGCGGAACTGTTTGGAACATCCGTGACTAACGGCAGATATATCACCACAGCGCTTGTAACGATAATCATATTCATCATTTTACGCCTAATTCTTCACAAATTCGTCAGAATCGCCGACAAAGCGCAAGAAAACGGCAACGTTGTGGGCGCACTTGACCGCTGGCTTGGGGCAGGATTCGGCATTCTGCGCTTCGTCTTCTTGTTCAGTATACTTGCAATAGTTTTCCGTCTGATTACACTGCTGCCGCTTGTAGACAGCCTGCATGGCATCGTATTCAAAGAAAGCATTGTTGCGCTGTGGCTTTACGACCTGATAGTTAAGACGATTTTCGCCGGAGCCCTTGCCGTCGCAAGCCAGTATCTGGGAAGTCAAACCTAGCAACGCAGCCATTTGGCGACAGAGCCGTCTTCAATTTTGAAAATTTTGGCGTCGCGACCACCTTCTGCGAAATCCACAGCCGTGATAATTGATTGACACTTTGACAGAAGCTTGACAAGCCGAGCTTGCCTGTCGGCATCAAGTTCGCTGAACACATCATCCAACAGCAAAACCGGCATCTCCCCCGTCAGTGCCTTGAAGATTTCAAGCTCGGCAAGTTTAAGAGAAAGCGCGACCGTGCGCTGCTGACCTTGACTGGCAAAACTCCGGACGTCCTTGCCGTCAATAGTTATCTTGATATCGTCGCGATGCGGTCCGACAGTTGATGTCCGTAAGCGCAGATCTTTTTCGCGTGCAGCTTGAACTTGCGCAAGCAACCCGCCAGTTATATCCTCATAACTGACGTTAATTTGTTCTTTGCCGCATGTCAGGTAGTTATGAATCTTGACTACGCCCGCGCCAAGCTTGCCGACAAACTCGACTCGCTTGGCAACGATAAACTCGCCCGCCTTGGCAAATTCCGCATCCCAAATATCCAACCCGCGCTGGATATCCTCGGTTTTTGATTTCAAAAGCGCGTTTCTCTGCTGTAATAATTTGTTATATTTCAGCAAACCGTAAAAGTAAGCTTTATCGATTTGGCTTATGTCGATATCCAGGAATCTGCGCCTGTCCGCAGGAGCGTCTTTGACCAGCCTCAGCTCGTCCGGAGAAAAGAACACGCAGTTAACCTGCCCAAGCAATTCACCCATCCTTTGAATCGGAATACCATTTATTTTAATTGTCTTTTTTGCTGTGCGCGAAAGATTAATCTCGACCGCAACCCTGCCGAACGCCCGCCGAACCGAAGTAAGCACACGCGCCGAATCAAAGTCGAAATTTATCATCTCTTTATCTTTGTTGGTGCGCCATCCACGCCCAACACACGTCAGGAACACCGCCTCCAGCAGATTGGTCTTGCCCTGCGCGTTCTTGCCAACCAAGACATTAACTCCGTCCGACAACTCCAAGACGCTGTCCTTGTGATTTCTAAAATTTCTAAGTTCGACTTTTTCGATAATCATCAAGGGAGTTTAGCACGAATTTCGGAAATTACATTGCATTTTTGGGTAGTTGTGGTATAATAACATTAGAATTCCATAAGGGAGGAGAGGGAAACTATGAATCTAAGGCAAGGAATAAAAAATATTTTCCAGAGGCAAAAAAACGGAGTCGAAGCGAACGTTATTATCAATCCTGCCGTTGAGGAACTATTATCAAATTTGCCAGCCAAACCAAGCGAAGCCGACATAGCGACTCTGCGTGCCCGGTTAGTTGACATTTGCAAGCAAACCAGAACACCGCAAGAAGTTGATGCATTGGAAAGCAGTATTGCAGCGGCAGTTGACAAATATTCAGAAAGATTGGATGTAAAACAAAGCCATCTTACCGGTCGAATTTTGACAATTGGGAAAGAAAACGGATGGTTAACAAAAAACCCGAACTATGAGGAGGATAAAACAAGATGACCCTGAAGCAAAAACAAGAAGCGCTTGTTGCAAAGATTGAAAAACTATGCGAATTGTTGACTGTAAATATCAAGGATAAAAAAGCGTAGTCGCCGCCGGACGCGCGCAGCGCGTCAAAGCCGAAAGAGTTTACAGAACCTTATAAAACGGAATCATGTCCTCGTAGGTTCCATTTTTCATCAAGAATCCGCCCGGAATAATGCCGAGCTTGGTAAATCCAAGTTTTTCGTATAAATGAATCGCAGCGTAATTCATTTTCACAACAGCATTAAACTGCATGATTCTGAATCCAAGCTCTTTGCCCTTTGCCAGACTGTGCAAAACCAGCTGTTCGCCAATATGTTGTCCGCGCTCCGCTGATTTTACCGCATAACTTGCATTTGCAATATGTCCGCAACGCCCGATGTTGTTTGGGTGCAATATATACAGACCCAGAACTTGTTGTGTAACAGTATTTTCGGCAACTCCTGTAAAAGATTGCTCGGCAAAGAATTTAACAGCACTGCCCGGATCTAATTTTTCAATTTGCGGAAACGAAATTCCTGCCTCAACAATCTCGTTCCAAACTTCAAGCACTTGTGCAATATCGTTTTTGGTAAATTCTCTTATGATAATATTCGTTGGCATAACCTAATTCGTCCTTACCGGCAAAATCAAAAACAAAAAGTCGCCGTCTTTTGCAGCGGTGATAACACACGGACTGGTTTCCGCGGTATATTGCAGTTTTACAAAGTCGCTGCCGGACGCACGCAACGCGTCAAAGAGGTATTTAGCGTTAAATGAAATCGTCATGTCCTTGCCGGAAAGACTTGCCGCGACAACCTCTGAAACCTTACCGATTTCGTTGGTCGAAGTAACCCCGATTTTCTTGTCGGCGATTTTCAGGGAGACCAAGTTGATTTTGTCGTTGCGGACAAGCAATCCAGCACGTTCGACAGATTGCTCGAACGCAGATTTTTCAACGACCACACAATTATCAAAAGCAGTTGGAATAATTTGCTTGTAGTTTATAAATTCACCGTCAATAAGGCGCGAGGCGAAAGTGATGCCGTCAAGGTTTACTTGGAAGAATTTATTTTCGATTGTGACGCTGACTTCGCCGCTGTCGCCATCTAAAAGTTTACGCACCTCATCCAAAGCCCGTGCAGGCACCAAAACTTTTAAGTCGCCGGCAAGGTTCGCAACCTGCTTGGAAACTTTTGAAAGTCTGAAACCATCAAGAGCGACCCCCGTAAGTGTCTCGCCCTTAATTTCACAAAGCACGCCCTTAAGAACCGGTCGGCTGTCATCCGCACTTGCCGAGATGACGGTCTTGGAAATAAAGTCGCGGAAATCCTCGCTTTTGATCGAAAAGTGCGGTTTCGCGCCAAGCTTAACGATATCTGGGTACTCCGCCAGCAGCAACGTTTGAAAACTGCAAACGCTGTCACCGTGATTAATTACAATCGTGTCGCCGGCAACAGTTATGCTTATCTGGTTCTCGGAAATCTTGCGTACGTATTCGCTGAACAGCCTGCCGGGAACAACGACCGTGCCTTCGACCTTAATGTCAGCACGAATAATGCGATTGGTATATATTTCCAAGTCGGTAGCGCTAAGGGTCAATTTGCCTCCCTTGCCCACAAGTTTAATACCTTCCAAAATCGGATTAACCGACCTTGCATTTGCCGCCCGCGCAACGCAATTCACTGCCTCTGCCAAATCCAGCCCGTCACATATCAGTTTCATATATAATCTCCTGTCCAAAGGAGTTTACAAGCACATATAGGTTTTGTAAAGAGAAAACTCTTGACTAAACGCAACTCCTTCTATATAATGGGCGAGTATATAGAGAGGTAGCACAAAATGAAACGAACATATCAACCGAAAAAGCGCAGCAAAAGCAAAGTACACGGGTTCCGTCAACGACAATCAACGCAGGCCGGACGCCGTGTTCTTAAGCGTCGCCGCGCAAGAGGAAGAAAAAACCTTGTTGCATAAAAAATACCGCCTCACAAAGCGGAAACAGTTTAACTATATATACCGCAAAGGCAGAAGTGCCCACGGCGACATTTTAACGTTGGTCTGGTGCGGTGGAAATGTGCGCGACGTCAAAGTCGGATTTTCGGCAAGCAAAAAAGTGGGGAACAGTGTCAAACGCCATCGCGCCGTCCGACTAATGCGCGAAGCAGTGAAACCGTATCTCTCCCGAATGGCGCATAATAACAGCTATATTTTTATTGCCCAGGAAGGCATCACAGCCAAGCACCTCGACGAGGTCAAAGCCCAGGTAGAGAAAGTATTGACTAAGCCGGGACTCTTGGTGTAGACTTGTCAACACATGGACATAGGAAAAATCTGGAAGGCTGTCTTGCCGAAAATCGCAGACAAGGTGAGTTCGATAAGTTTTGACTGCTGGATTAAAACCCTGACCGCCGACAGTTTTACGGACGGCACGTTTGTTTTGTTGGCGGAATCCAAAAACGCAAAAGACTACGCCTCTAACGAGCGTCATTTCCCGCATATAGAAGCAGCAATCAAGGATACGGCACCTGTTGTCGAAAATATCAAGATCATTGACCCCGTGGAAAAAGAGCAAGCCGAACCCATATCCAGCAAGCCTTCCAAAAAGGAATCCGACAAGCTTACCGTGAACCCAAACCAAACGTTTGAAAACTTTATTGTCGGCAAATCCAACGAAATCGTAGCCGCCGCCGCAGAAGGTGTGGCAAAGAATCCGGGCAAGCGCATCAACCCTTTGTTTATCTATGGAGGAGTGGGTTTAGGTAAAACGCATCTCCTGAACGCAATCGCGAATCATATACTGACTGAAAATTCCAAGCTGAACATAATACTTGCCTCCAGCGAAAAATTCACAAACGACTATATATATACAATCAAAAGCAAAGAGCAACCTGCCGAAGCTTTCCGCGAAAAATATCGCACTACGAACGTCCTTTTGATTGACGACATCCAGTTCATCGCAGATAAACCATCTACGCAGGAAGAATTTTTTCATACCTTCAACGACCTTGTGCAAAACGGCAGGCAGGTAGTCCTGACCTCCGACCGCCACCCGAACGACATGCCAAAATTGCAAGAACGTATGCGCAGTCGCTTCAAAAGCGGTCTGATACAGGATATCGGAAGTCCGGATGTCGAAATGCGCACGGCTATTTTGCAAAAAAAAGCAGCTCTTGAAAACCAGCGTATTGACGACAAAGTCATCCAACACCTCGCAAAAATCGCCGCAGACACCGGCGCGAACATACGCGACATGGAGGCAATGCTGTTCAAGGTTATCTTCTATGTCGGGCTTATGAACCGCACGTCTCCGACAATCGAAGACTGCGACAATGCACTGAAGGTCGGCGAGCCTGACAAGAAAGTTCAAACCACAGCAGACCATATCATTGACCAGGTATGTAAATATTTTAATGTTAAAAAAAGTGACATCGTCGGCAAGCGCCGCAACCGCGAGTTTGTCGAACCGCGCCATTTCGCTATGTATCTGATTTCAGAGTGCCTGAATATCCCCCTTGTCAACATCGGTCAGGTTTTGGGAAACCGTGACCACTCCTCCGTTTTGCACGGGCGGAACAAAATTCAAAGTTTATTAACCACCGATAATCGCGTCAAAATGATTGTCAAAGATATATCAAAAATGGTACGCTCCGAATAGGATGGAAAAGGAATTTTTACATCAAGAACTTGAGGTTGCCCAGGCGGGCGCCGATATAAAAGAGAACACCGGTTGGAGGCGTGCCGGCAGGATTTTTGCAACTTCGATTTTTGCTTTCTCGATTCTTTTAACTATCAGTGCGGTTGTTTTTACCGTCGTCTTTTTTATAAGTGAAGTTGAGGGAGCATCAATGATGCTGACACTTAATCCGACCTACAAGGAAAACCCGAAAGCCAAGGACCACGTTCTTGTTAATCGTTACAGTACACCCAAACCAGGCGACGTTATCGTTGTTCGGCATTATTGGCAGCCGTGGCAGGAGCAATACAAGAAAAATAAGATGGAGTACTTTGTTAAAAGGCTTATCGCAGTCGAAGGTCAAAGAGTACGCTTTAACAAGTACGGCGAATTTCCGATCGACACCTATAAAACGGTCGTCGACGACATTGAAATTGCGGAACCATACTTGGATGGATTCTGGGGTAAAATGACAGGTTACGGCAGAAGAATTTACGATTACCTGGAAAAAAACAACGACAAAGGCTTTGCTTCTACTGCGCTTGTCCCTTTCCATGACCGCTGCGTTTTCCAAAATTCGGAAACAGGAAAATGGGAAATTGTTGTCCCTAAAGGCGAAATCTTTTTTATGGGCGACCAACGCGGCTTCGACGACCCCATCATCAGGCCAAGTTATGACTGCACTTCGTTCGGACCACAACCTGCCGAATATGTTGAAGGGGTAAGTGTCGACACAATAAGGTCCGATGTAACAATGCCGCAGTACGTGTGGAGCAAAATTCAAGAATTTTTCTCTTTTAAATGGTTGTTCGGATAAGTAAACGAAGCTTACAAGCATATGTATTGTAAGTGGAAACAAAGGGGCGCACAAAACTTTTATATGGTCTGGGAGCATTCGGGTACGGAAGTATCAACCAAACAATGGGCAGTTTTTTGATGTTTTTCGGGACAGCAGTGCTTGGCGTCCCAGGTGTCCTGATGGGAATAGCGGTCGCATTGGGAACAGTAGTTGACGCCTCGACAGATCCTATCGTTGGAACTTTGTCGGACAACACGCGATCCAGAATTTTCGGCAAGCGGCATGGATTTATTTTGTTTGCAAGTATCGCAGTAGCGGCAACGAACATACTGCTATGGTCGATTTCGCCTGCGTGGTCAATAGCCGCAAAGTTCTTGTGCCTTGCTTCGCTGCTTGTAATCATTGAAACATTCAACACTTTTTATTCAACGCCGTACAGCGCGCTTGGACTGGACCTTGCTGCAAGTTATAACGAGCGCACTGCGATTCAAGGCTATAAAACGGTTTTCCAGTTTCTCAGCCTGCTGCTTCCTTCACTCTTGATGATGCTTTTCCTGACGCCCACGGACTATGTCACCATGAATGCAAGCGTTCTTGGCTATCAAAAAATCGCATTTGTCACAAGTTCGCTTTGCATTATATGCGGGCTGATTTGTTTTTTCGGAACATACAAACACAGACCACGAAGCACAGGCGAAACCCCGCGTTCGTCTTTCAAAGAGATTTTCTCGGATTTTTTTGCGATAATAAAACGGAAGAATGTCGGGCTTTTGATCTTGGGTTATGCGGTTTCACTGACTGCGGGCGCGTTTATAACAAGTTTGGGGCTTCATGTGTTTACATACACATTTGGCTTTTCCACTGTCGAAATTCCGCTCATCATGGCATGCCTGATCGGAGGAATAATCCTGGGGCAGCCGCTCTGGTTTTTCCTCAGCCGCAAGACCGATAAAGTTACCGCGCTGATCACCGCACTTGGGGTGGTCATTGTCGGAATAATAGTTTTCGCCGCAGTTCTGACCTTCAGGAATGCCGTTTTCGCCCATCACGTGTTACCGCTGGTGTGCTTTACAATGCTTCTGGCAGGCGCAGGCACGGGATGCCTTTACAGTCTGCCGATAAGCATGTTCGCCGATATTGTCGACCTTGAAAACAAGAGGACGGGCGTCGATAAAACAGCAAAAGCAACCGGCTTCCTTACATTTTGCACCAAAATCTCGAACGCCCTGATAATGCTGCTGATAGGTTTGGCTCTTGACCTGATAGGCTTCCGCGGAAATGCACGCGTACAGTCAGTTGCGACGCAAAACTGGCTGGGCTGCCTGCTTATCGCCGGAGTCGCCGCCGCCTGTATCGCCGCAATATTTATATACAGTAAATATACAGACGAAACCGTTGCTACGACAGCAGCAAAAACCCGAGAACAGCCGCCCCAGCCAATACCGCAATCCCGAAGATTGTAAAGAAAATCTTCCAACCGGACTTCGGATATTTTCCGACAACCTTGCCGTTTGTTCCGTTGACAAAGAAATTAAATAACTTGTTTTTCCATGAATAGTTTGCAATATAAACGGGCAGCAGAACATAGTTGAACGCTTTGTCGCTGTAGGCAGTATTCAAATTCAGGCTTTGAACAACATCGGCATTATGTTTGCGCATAATTCTGTTACGCAAGTCACGCTTGATAAAGTTTGCAAAGTCGTTAAAACAAACATCGATCGCTCGCGAGTAATGCTCGGCGAAAATTCCCGCCAAGTATTCCTGCCTGTACACTTTAAGATGCGAAAGGTTGAATGGTTTTAACTTATCAAATGTTTTTGACTGAATCTGGTCTCCGCTATGAACGAAAAAATCGCGGTAATTTTGCTGAATATCACCAGAAACTCGGAAATATCTTACCGTACTGGTCGTTTGGGCGCGTCCGTTAACATAACGTGTGCGGGTTTCCCTGCGCCCAAGCGTTCCGCTATACCTAGTGTTTGTGTTCGAGGAAAAAGACCAACTGGAGCCGTAAATCGCGTTGAACTGTTCGTCTTTATCCATTTTCTTAAGTTTACCAGGAGCAAAAAATTTCGACTTGAGCCACTTTAAAAATCTTGCACGCGCACTTTCCCGCGTAATTTGAAACGGGATAACGCTGTCAGGCTTGATTCCCGCCAGTTCTTGCGTGCACACGACTTTCGGGCTGCCGCAAAACGCGCAGCATTTTGACAGTGATTTCTTGTCCAAGACACCCTTCGCTCCGCAGTTATTACAACGAAACACCGCACCCTCTTTCCACTGTTCGTGACTTTTGATTATTTCATCCGTCATCGCGCGGCGTACAACCGCACCGCCGTCATCTACCTCGACTGCGTGCCCGCAGTGACCGCATTTCAGGTTGCCGGTCTCGATGTCGTACGTTAATTCGCTTCCGCATTGCGGACATTTGTTGGCATCGGTTCTGACCTGACGCTCGTCAATAAATTCTTCCATAAACGCTCTTTCCCCCAGCGAATAATATCACAAAACCTCTTGCGCCAGCAAAGGAAATCGTGTATTATCTGCTATGGTAGAAGAAATAAATGAAGTCAGGGGGATATTTGTTGCGTTTCCCGGTTTGGCAGGTTGCGGCAAGACCACTATTCACACGAAACTTGTCGAAAAGTATCCGAACGAATTCGAACGACCCCCGAATTTTACAACAAGAAATGAAAGACCGGAAGAAAAAAAGAAACGTCTTAAACATGGCACAAAATCCTATGTCCATTTAAAGCCGGAGCAATTCAAAGCGAAACTTGAAGAAAAAGATATTTTCGGAGAAGTAAACTTCTGCGGCAGTTGGTATGGTATGAGCATCTCAGCTATCAAGGCAGTATGGAAAAAAGGTAAGATTGCCGTTAATGACTGCCAAATGAAAGGGATTGAAGCGGCACGAAAAAAATTCGGAAGTGATTTCATAGCAATTTTTGTTACACCGCACGAAGACGACAACGAGGCGCTTAGAATCAGTGCACTGCGCCTTTGCAAACGCACGCATGAGGAACTGTCGGCACTCGATATTGAACTTAAGGCAGAAAAGAATCCCGAGCGCCAAAAAGAAATAAAGGCGAAAATGGCAATGATAAAAGCAAGTTTCCGCGAGCGGCTGGAAGATAACAAAGAATATATAAAACTTAAAAAATCATTTCATTATGTAATAATTAATAAAGAAGGAGAATTCGAAAAAGCACTTGCACAAGCATACGAAATCATACAACTGGAAAAAAACAAATCAAATTCATTTACAAATTCAAAAAAAGAGGATACCCTGCCCAGGGAGAATTTCTGATAATGATTAAAAAATCTGTTAAAGACCTCACCGACCTTAAAGGCAAGCGCGTATTCGTGCGCGTAGATTACAACGTCCCGCAAGACGAAAAAGGAAATATTACGGACGATATCCGCATTCGCGAAAGTTTGGCAACGCTGAGATTTTTGCTTGGCAAAGGTGCGCGAGTGATTTTGTGCAGCCACCTGGGACGCCCTAAGGGTCGAGACGAAAAGTTTTCGCTTAAACCTGTTGCCGAGCGGCTTGCCAAACTGCTTCCTGGCGTAAATGTAATAATGGCAAACGACTGTATCGGAGCAGAAGTCCAGAAGCAAACCAATACATTGAAAGGCGGGGAGATCATACTTCTTGAAAACGTGCGCTTCTACGCAGAAGAAAGCGACAACGACGAAAACTTTTCAAAACAACTCAGCCTTCTTGCGGATGTTTACGTAAACGACGCTTTCGGCGCAGCGCACAGAGCACACTCAAGCACCGAAGGTATCACAAAATTCATCAAAACTGCTGTTGCGGGATTCCTTATGGAAAAAGAAATCAACATTTTGGGCAGCGCAATTTCAAACCCCAAACGTCCGCTTACCGTCATTATCGGCGGCGCGAAAATTGCGGACAAAGCTGCCGTGCTTGATAACCTGCTGAAAATCGCGGATAACATCCTTATCGGCGGCGGAATGACCTATACGTTCGCAAAAGCCGAGGGAGGCAAAATAGGAAACAGCATTGTTGATAACAGCATGCTTGATTACTGCTTGGGGGTCATCAAAAGCGCGGCGCAGTCAGGGAAAACGCTTGCCTTGGGGCTGGACACAGTTGCAGCAGACAAGTTTGCAAACGACGCCAAAACCCAAATTTGCGACATCCATAACATTCCCGACAACTGGCAAGGCTTGGACCTTGGACCGCAAACTATGAAACGGTTCAAGGAAATAATCAGCAGCAGCAAAACAATAATTTGGTGTGGAGCGTTAAGTGTGTTTGAATTTCCTAAATTTGCAAACGGGACACGCGAAATTGCAACCGCCATGACGGCTGGGGCGGCGATTTCGATTGTCGGCGGCGGAGACTCGGCGGCTTCTGTGGCGCAGCTTGGTCTTGCCGACAGATTCACGCACATCTCAACCGGAGGCGGCGCAACACTTGAAATGCTGGAAGGCAAACTTTTACCAGGAGTTGCCGCGCTTGAAAATAAATAAAAGGAGTATAATAAGCATATGAGAAGAACATTGTTTGTAGGAAATTGGAAGGCACATAATACCATCGAGGAAGCGGAAAAATATTTCCTCGAACTGCCGCAGCACTCGTCGCAATGGCAGCACGAAGTCATTTTAACTCCTCCGTATACATGTCTGGATCTGGCGAAAAGAATGTTGCCGAAAAACGTAACACTGGGGGCACAAGACGTCAGCCATTACGGCATCGGGCATTACTGCGGAGAAATTCCCTGCGGCTTGCTAAAGCCCTTGGGCGTTAAATATGTAATCGTCGGGCACGCCGAGCGCCGTGTTATGGGAGAACAAAATGACAGGATCAACATAAAGTTGAAAAACTGTCTGGCAAGCGGTATGACTCCGATTCTTTGCGTTGGGGACACCCTGCAGGAGTACGAGTCCAACCAAACAAAACAAGTTATCGAAAAACAGCTTCAGGAATGCCTTGTCGGAGTATCCGACTATGCAAAACTGGTCATTGCCTACCAACCGATTTGGTCAATCGGCACAGGCTATTACGCGACAAGCGACTTTACCGGAATTGTTGCCAACCTAATCCGTAAAACGGTGCAAAAAATCGGCGGCAATCCAATGGCGGCGAACTTCCCTCTCTTGTTTGCCGGCGGCGTTACCGTTGAAAACGCACGTGAATATTTGGAAGCGCAGGACATCGACGGACTTATGGTCGGACCGACAAGTTTAAAACCTGAAATCTTCGGAAAAATTGTAATGACAACATTCGAACAGAAGAAGTATAATCAAGAATAAACAAAATCCTTGGGGGAACAAATGAAAATCATAGCCGCAAACTGGAAAATGAACAAAACGAACAAAGAAGCGAAACTTTTCTTTGCACAGTACGGAAAACTTGTCCGCAAACCAAAAAACCAAGTAATGTTCTTTGTACCATTTACCGCACTGCAAAACTTGCCAAATACTGTGATGCCCGGAGCTCAAAACTTTCATCCGGCAAAAAGCGGGGCGTTCACGGGGGAAATTTCCTTGGAACAGCTTGCGGAAATGGGGGTGCGAGTTGTGCTTGCGGGACACAGCGAACGCAGAGCTCTTTTTGGCGAAACCGACCAGTTTATAAGGGAAAAAGTCAAGTCAGCGTTGAACTTGAATCTTAAGGTAATCCTCTGCATCGGCGAAACTTTGAAAGAGCGTCAAAAAAAGAAAACCGAAGCAGCGCTTAAACGCCAACTTGAAAACATTTCGCCGCACAAAGACCTCTGCATAGCGTACGAACCCGTTTGGGCAATCGGCACGGGTTTGACACCTACGCCGGAGCAAATCAAGCAAACTCATGCCTATATCAAAAGCCTGGTTAATGTTGCCGTTTTGTACGGAGGAGGCGTGAACGAGAAAAACTGCAAGGAGATCCTTTCGATTCCAAACGTTGATGGCGTTCTTGTCGGCACGGCAAGTCTGGCACCTGACAAATTCGCGGCTGTGGTGAACTGTAATGAATAAAACTGTACTGTGTATCATGGACGGTTTGGGTGAAAACCCAAATGATGCCGGTAACGCAGTCAAAGCCGCAGATATGAAAAACCTTGAATGGGCAAAAGCAAACTTTCCCTCAACCCTGATAACCGCCAGTGGCATCGAAGTCGGACTTGTAGACGCAAAAGATCCGGGCAACAGCGAAATCGGACACAACACCATCGGCAGCGGCCAGCACATAATGCAAGGGCTTGCATTGTTTAACAAAATATTCGAAAGCGGCGATATTTGGAACAGCGAAACCTGGCACGCATTGGCAGCAAACGGCAAAAAAAGCAAGTTGAACGTAATAAACATGCTCAGTGACGGCCGACTGCACAGCGATATTTACAAACAGCTTTTCCCGCTGATTGAAAGATGCGCCACAGAACAAATTAAGCTTGCAATCCATGGTCTTTTGGACGGGCGCGACGTACCAACGCAAAGCGCAATGAAATATATAAACGATATCCGCAAGCATATAAAAAAATGCCGTGCCGACGCGAAAATCGCGACTGTCGCAGGACGGTCGATTTTGTGGATGGACCGATACGAACTTAACACCAAACTGTTAAGTGACGCCATCGAGGTTTGCGCATGCGGAAACACCGAAATTGCGACGATTGTTAGGGATGCCGAAGCAGCAATCAATGCAGAATATGCGCAGCGCCCCGGGATGACTGACGAAACCATGCCCGCATTTATCTTGGAACCAGATTGGCTTATCAGTAACGGAGACAGCGTGCTGCACCTTAACTATCGCGGAGACCGCTCGATACAGATTTGCAGAATGTTTGAACAAGGAACATATCTTACGCCGACAGAATTCAAAGCAATCGACAAATGCTTGTTCGCCGGGGCACTGCAATATGACGCGGAACTGGGCTTGCCAAAGATGTACCTGTGTCCGCCTCCGAAAATCGAAAATACGCTAAGCGAATACTTGTGCAGCAAAAAAGTTCATCAGTATACCGTAGCCGAAACAGTAAAGTTCGGACATATGACCTACTTTTTTAACGGCAACAAGTTCAAACCGTTCAGCGACGAATATGAGGTCTGGAAAGAATTCAAAAGCGATATCTGCGCAAATATGTATAACCGGAATCCCAAAATGCAGTCAAAAAAAATAACAGATGACGCCTGCTTGGCAATTCGGTCTGGTAAATTTGACTTTATAAAACTGAACCTGGCTAATCCGGATATGGTCGGGCACACCGGTGACTTCGACGCAACAGTTATTGGATGCAAAGCTGTCGACGAGTGCCTTGGAAAACTTATAAAAACCTGCAAGGAAACCAAATCCAACCTGATTATCACTTCCGACCACGGTAATGCGGAACACATGTTTTATGATGACGGCAAACCCAGAAGCAGCCACACGAACAGCCCAGTACCGTTTATCGTTCTGCCTTTCGCCGGCACGCTGGTCAGAATAAAGCCAGGCGGATTTGGGCTCAGCAATATTGCGGCAACGGTTTGTTTGCTGCTTGGAATTCCCTCAAGCCCGTATTTTAACGAAGCAATCATAGAATAAAACCCGCCGCAGTTGTTAATAACCGCCTTATGAACCCATTCGCCGCCGACTCGAAACCTGTTCGGGAAAACATCCTGAACTGGTTGCAAATGTATCCGAAACCTTACAGCAAAAAATACGTAAATCCGTATACCAAGCTGCGCATCATTTTGTGCGAAGGGGCAGAATTCGAATCAACATGGTTCCTTCATCAACTCGCCCGTCACAGCAGCGACAACGACCTGCGCCGCGAAGTTGCTCTTGTGCGAAATCAAGAACAACAGCAGCAAAAACGTATCGGCGCGCTGAAACCCTTGGACGAGCACTTTCTGGAAACAACAATAGGGTACGAACAACTTGCCATTGAACTGACCGCAATTCTGGCGCAGCGCGAAACCGACCAAAATAACATTGATGCCCTTAACCTTGCACTCCTGGAGGACTTCGACCATCTTTATCGTTTTGCAAATCTTCTGAAAAAAGATTTCGGCATCGAAGCCGAGACGCTTTTGGGAAAACTGACAGAAGTTATGCCCGGCAGACCGACTATTAACGAACATCGCCACCCGTACGACCACATAAAGTATTCAGGTAACGCGAAAACTGCCGGGTTGTTTTCTAAACTTGCCGCGAATATAATTACAGCCGCCGAGCAGCAAACCATGAATTTCTATATGAATATGGCTGCAAATTATACAAATGACTTGGGTCGCAAACTTTTCGCGGAAATCGGCATGGTCGAGGAAATGCACGTTTCCCAGTACGAGTGCCTTGCTGATCCAACTTGTTCGTGGCTTGAGATGTGGCTTCTGCACGAATACACAGAATGTTTCCTGTATTGGTCATGCATGCAAGACGAATCCGATTCTGCGATAAAAGAAATATGGCAAGAACACTTCGCAATGGAAGTTGCACATCTTAAACACGTTGCGGCGCTTCTTGAAAAGCATGAAAAGAAGAAGGCAAGCGATGTAATTCCGGAACCCGCCTTCCCGAATCCTCTTGTATTCGGTCAGAACAAAGACTATGTCCGCAGCGTAATCCTTTCGCAAGTCTGGATTACGTCCGACCGCGAAAGATACAAGGACGTGCGCGAAATGCCGACAACCGCAGATTTCTTTTATTATAACAATGCTGTCAACGGTGCACCCGAAAACGTCGCAAGTCACCTTATAATTAAACACTCGATCAAAGCGTTCAACGGCATCGACTACCGCAGTCAGGAAGCCCCGCACCCGATAAAAGAACTGGACGACAGGAAAAAAGATAACGTTACGGTGGGGAAGGGCTGAATCAGCGTAGTCTTTTATAAAAAACAGAACATACAATAAAGTATGGTCTCTGAAATTCCAATAATAACCGCAATTGTGTATTCACTTTTGGCGGCATACAAAGCATCGGTTTCAAGTCCGGCATTGATAAAGGTAATTCCGCTTATCGCAGCCCTTTTGGGTGCCGGCTTGGGCATTGTTTCATGGTTCGCCGCACCGGACACACACTCCGCAGGCGATATTTTCCAGGCGCTTTACCACGGCATTGCGTCAGGATTGGCGGCGACCGGTATTCACCAAGTGTTTAAACAACTTGCAACAAAACCCGAATAAAAAACAACCTCCCGATAAATATTATATTCACGGAGGGAAAATGAGAAATCCATTTCATTTGTTTTTAAGCGGTTTGTTGTTGCTTTGGGCAAGTTTTGGTCTGTCCGCCACAGTCATAGGCAACGAAACTACGCCCCACGAAGACAGCGAAGTCACAGTCAGCAGCGAGGTTGCCGCAGAACCGGAAATCGAATACATTCAGGCTTGGATTAACGCCGATGAACCCGAAGTCGTAGTCGACGTCTACTTTGCAAATCAAGAGTCCAAGCGTTTTTGCGAAAGTCTTGCCAGCGGCGTCGAGTTTACGGAAAACTACGGCGACTACACTGTCGAAGCCCTTTACTTCAAGACAAAATCCGGCGTTATGTCTTATTGCAATGTGACGAAAACTAATCAGACATCTCTTTGACAAGGTGTTTCCGTGCAAGTTCCGACTGCTTCTTGTCAAACAGCGATTTTTGCAGTTTACGCATCTTTGGTTTGCCCCAAATTCCAAAGAACCGCGGTCCCAGTAAATGTGTTTGGGGAACATCCATTGAAAGCGCAACCACCGCGCCCAAAGCCGCCGTGCGCGAACTGTGAAATATCGGGCGGCACAAAAGGCGCAAAGTTCTGGTCGGGATTATATTTGTACTGCAAACTCCCGGGTGCACGATGCAAAATTTGGGGCTTCCGTGCGCGATAACCGTCAAGTTAAGCAATCGTTTCGCTCGACCATATTTTTTAAACGCACCGCGCACCTTTGTACATTGCGGATCTGCCCAATCCGGCCGCGATTTTTTCCATCGGTATGCAAGGCTGGACTGAAACACGATTTTTTCCAACTTCGGCTCTAACTTCACCGCCAAGTACATCGGTCCCAGAAAATTCGTCATATATTGCTTGTCGCCGGTTAACACACCAGCATTGTTAATCAAATAATCCGCGCTCACGCTTTCCGCGAACTTGTTTATCGAGTCGATTTTCGAAACATCCAACTCGGCGATTTTTATTTACTTGGCGTCGAAGTGTTTCGCCAACCTTGCCTTAACCGCCTCGCCCTTGACCGTGTTACGCACCGCCATAATTACGTCCGCGCCCAAAATCAAGCAGCATGCCGCAATCTCGCGCCCTATTATTCCTGTTGCTCCGGTAACAATCACAGTCTTGCCCTCGAGGGATTTACAGTTTTTAAGAAGATATTTTCGATGTTTCATTTATGAGTCTCCCTTTTAAATTTCATCTGAACTATGCAAGGTTCATCTCTTTTGCCTTTTTCCTGGAAGGTTTACCGTCAACGATGAACCGGGTTCCGGTTTGGCGGAATTGGAACGGGACATTGTGTTTTTCACATTGCCGCCGAAGGTCCAAAACCCAATCGAAATCCAGCGGTCTTGCGTTTTTATCCTGCTCGCCGCCGGCAACAACCAACTCGACTCCGCCAAGGTATTTTTCAATGTTAATTCGTTCCAGCAATGGCTGGGCAATTATGTTTTTGTGTTTTATCGGAAGTGCGCTAAAGACCGACAAACGTTCATCTGCCGCAACTTGGTCCTCGATTGTGCAGCCGACTATAACGTTATCGTACCCGTCATTCCAGTCAGCTGGAATACAATCCGAAAATCGCGTGATTCTTTTCGTCAGGAACAGAAACTTCAGGTCACTTCGCTCCTTCATCATTTTCCAACATTCACCTCGCCACTTGTCCGCATCTTCGACAAGGAAATCCGCTTGAAAACAAACATAAACCAAACTGCCAGGCTTGATTTTATAATCGCCGTTTGCCTTGCGCTCTAAAGGTGCACAGAAATTGTCGGTCTTGGTTATTTGATTGGTATCAACACCGCGCTTTGCATCGCCTTTGTAAATATAGCAATACCTGCACCCTTCGCTGTACTTGCGGCAACCACGCCACGGACTCCACATAGCCATATTTTATGGTACCACTTCCGGGGAACTTTTCAAACTAAACAGCCACATCCTTCAATTTCCTGCGTTTTTATTTCTGGCGACCACAATCTGCCCGGTCACGAAATCAAATTCGTCCGTTGCAAACTGCAGAACAAGTTTTGCAATGTCTTTGGGTTTCATACATGTTTCAAACGGCTCAACGTTTTTTGCAGGCAGATAAAATTTCATATACGATTCAGTTGCCGTGTCGGAAGGCGATACACAGTTAACTTGTATTTCATGCTCCCGCACTTCTTCGGCAAGACCGATTGTAAATTGTTCGATTGCTTTTTTGGAAACGAAGTAGTGCAGCCAGCCCTTTGCTCCGCTTTCAAAAGTACCTGAAATATTTATAACTTTACCGTATTTCTGCTGAATCATTTTCGGCAGAAGCGTTTTGGTCAAAAGCATTGGAGCAATAATCCCGACATCCATAATTTCCTTGATTTCTTCTTCGCCGGTTTCCCAAATTCTTGGACCGTAGTACGCTTTGTCTTCGTTGTGCCAAACACCAGCAACATTTACAATCATGTCAACTTTTCCGCAATTTTCCAGTATTGTATGCGCGACTGACGCCGCCTCTTTCCTCAAGTCTGCAATAAATATTTCGGCATTACCGGCAAGTTTTTTGGTTTCCTCAAGTTTCGGTTTGTTTCTGCCGACCAGTGCAACCTTTGCCCCCATCTTGGCAAACAAGACTGCGATTTCCCGCCCTATCCCAGTACTTGCGCCGGTGACTACTGCCGTTTTCCCCTTCAGTGGGTGCATTTTTGCTCCTTTTTGTCTGGCTGCCACAATCATCAAAACATAATATCACACCAAAAAACGGGAAACAATAAAATTGTTGACTTGCGCTATATCAAAGCGTCAACTCCGTCATAAGCGGTCAGAAAAACTCATCTTTAAATGCCTTATACCAGCCTCCAAAAAGGGTTCGCCTTCAATTTCGTACCCAAATTTCACATAGAAATCCTTCACCGCCTCTTGCGCATGGCAGGTCAGTTTCTTAATTCCCTTTTCTCTTGCCCAATTATGCAACGCAAGCATTACTTTTTTCCCGTATCCCTTGCCGCGATGGCAAGACAAGGTTGCAACTCGCCCAAAAACGTATTCGCCATTTTCTTCAAAGACTCTCAAGGTCGAAACTGGTTCATTTCTCACAAATAAAACTATATGGGTCGAAGTTTCGTCCTTTTCATCTTTCTCTGTATCTGCTGGAATTTTTTGCTCGACACAAAATACCGCATCTCTCACCTTGTTTGCATCTTTGTAATAGTCGTCATAGCTTCCAATTTTTATATTTACTTGGTCTTTCATTTTCCTCCTGCGCCAAATGCGACACAATGCTTAATCTTTATGGTGCGCTCGGAGGGATTCGAACCCCCAATAAAAGTTCCGGAAACTTTCGTGATATCCATTTCACTACGGGCGCATAAAGTGACCCACGAGTACTGCTTGCAAGAACATTTGACGAGCGTCGCGCCCAGTATCCGGATACGGGCGCATGTGCAAGCCGAAGTCACTATTTGGCAGTATAACATAAAACATAAACATCCCACAAATCAGTTCCAGATCTTTTTCGCCGACATTTTTCTTTGGTCAACAGTTTGGCGCGTCCGCCAGGACTCGAACCTGGACTAATGGTTCCGAAGACCATTGTGCTATCCATTACACCACGGACGCTTGCTTCATGCACCAACCTAATGTAATGGTCAAGGTTCTTGCGAAGCAAGGTTCTTTATGCTTTATGCACAAGGTTCTTGCGAAGCAAGGTTCTTATCCATTACACCACGGACGCATGAATCTATATACCACATTCCGCTGCGATTTTCAATTACAATAATTGTTTTACTTTCCACAAGGCTTGCCATATACTTGTATTATGATAGAAATAAAAAACCTTACGATGCAGTACCCAAACGGCAAAGGCGTGTTCGATGTAGACTTCCGAATCGAAAAGGGGGAAGTGTTTGGCTTTTTGGGACCCAACGGCGCGGGCAAGACAACGACGATCCGCTGTATCCTTGGATTTATGCGCGGTCAAAAGGGCGAATGCTTCATAAACGGGAAGGAATGCTTTGCGAACGCACCGGAAAATATGAAAGACGTCGGTTTCATTGCCGGCGAGCCTGCATTCCCCGACGCCATGACGGGAATCGAGTATTTAAACTTTCTGTGTGAAGTCCGCGGTTTGAAAAACAAATCCCGCATGCAGGAATTGATAAAATATTTCGAATTGGACCCGTCGGGTAGAATCAAGAAGATGTCCAAAGGCATGAAACAAAAGACTGCAATTGTTGCGGCGTTCATGCACAACCCGTCAATTTTGATTCTGGACGAACCTACAAGCGGACTTGACCCGTTGATGCAAAACAAGTTCGTTGAACTGATTTTAAAAGAAAAAAAGGCTGGTAAAACGATTTTGATGTCCAGCCATCAGTTTTCCGAAGTCGAAAAAACCTGCGAGCACGTCCTTATCATAAAAGACGGTCGAATTGTGGCACGCGACTTTGTGAAAAACCTGAAACGCACACAGCAAATCATCTTTGTGGTTAACGGAAAAGAAACATCGGTTGCCGGCGGTGATATAGATAAGTTTATAAAACAAATCGCAAAAACAAAGGTTGACAGCATTCTTATCAAAGAGCAAACACTTGAAAACATCTTCCTGGACTTGTATAAAAAGGAGGAAACGAAATGAACTTGCCACTGCTTAAACACCTTGTCAAACGGAACTGGAAATTATGGTCGATTTTCGCAGCACTGCTTCTGTTTTATCTGGTTGTACTGATTGCGATTTACGATGTAATGAAGGATGCAGAGGAGATGATGGCTGCGTTTGGACCAATCGGAGAACTGTACGGGGGAATGCAAGGACTGGAGACCGCCATGACTTATGTCTCGTCATTTTATTTCAAGGAACTGGTCTTTATGTTCTCGCTGATTTACATTGTCATGATGTCACATCAACTTGTGTTCAGGGCGGTTGATAATACATCCATAAGCAATTCACTGGCAAACGGGATTTCGCGCAAAAACTATATTACAACGACGCTTGTGTTTTTCATGGGTTCTGTTTTTGCGCTTTTTCTGCTGCTTTTCTTGGCAGGCGGCGGATTGCTGTTCATGTGGGGCTCTTATAACATAGCTCTGTATTTCAACGTTATACTATCAACTGCGCTTATTGCAATGAGCGTTGCGGCGATAAGTTTCTTTTTCTCGGCTGCATTTGCCGGAACAAAATGGGGAGCACCGCTGCTGATTGGTATTCCGATTATGTTTGTTGTATTCAGCATGTTGTCCGGCATGGCGGATTCGCTGAACTTTTTACAATGGCTGACACCGTTTGGATGGATAGATTCTCTTGCAATTTCCCGAGGAACATTTGACTTGTGGTGGATGTGGGATATAATCAGCATAGGTATAATAGCAACAGCATATTTTGCCGCACAGCATATTTTCAAACGAAAACAGCTGTCAATATAAATGGGAGGAAGAACGCATGCCACAGTTTTGGGAAGAATTCGGTTTAGTTGAATGGATTTATATCGGAGCGACAATTGCAATTCTGCCTGCAATCATATTTGGTTTGGTCGCTTCGCTTAAAGTTTCATTTGC
>Ga0123356_10000808_pt1 | contig 34790 bp, 31 predicted proteins | sample TergutEmb28metaG_2_FD_92546 | JGI IMG/M metagenome (GOLD analysis project Ga0123356, IMG submission 92546) | Embiratermes neotenicus P3 segment gut microbial communities from Petit-Saut dam, French Guiana - Emb289 P3 | ecosystem: Host-associated > Arthropoda: Insects > Digestive system > Gut ...
CACATTGAGGAGCGAGTTCATAATCCCAAAAAATTCCGAGCTCGTGCCGTCCCATCAATTATACCACCGTGTGCAACTCTTTTCGTTCATCGCGGTGATTAAAAACAATCATAACCATTGAGGTGATTTTTTGGGCAGATTATTTGGCACTGATGGAGCAAGAGGCATCGCAAATACGGAGCTTAGCTGCGAGCTGGCGCTGAAAATCGGCCGGGCCATGGCCATGGCGTTGCCGGAACTAAAGCCGGAACTAAAGCCGGAAGAAAGCGGCGTGAGGCCGCAGGTGCTCATCGGCATGGACACAAGAGCTTCGTCGTCCATGCTGGCAAGCGCTCTCGCGGCGGGCCTGAATTCCATGGGTGTGGACGCCGTGGCGGCGGGCGTTGTGCCCACCCCGGCCGTGGCGCATTTAATCCCCCTGTGGGGCTGCAAGGGCGGGGCGATGGTCTCGGCCTCCCATAATCCCTGCGAATTCAACGGCATCAAGCTGTTTGGCTGTCTTGGAACCAAGCTTTCAGATCAACTCGAAGAAGAAATCGAAGCGATTATTCTAGATGAAATCAAAAACCCGCCCGTGATCATCGGGGGCCGTGTGGGCCGCGGTATCCCCGCCGAGGCCGCCGTTCCGGATTATTTGCGGCATCTTCGTTCCACCGTGCCGGCTACGCTTTCCGCGCAGCTCCGCAAGCAGGGCCTGCGTAGAATCGCTTTGGATTGCTCGCATGGCAGCGCCAGCGTGACCGCGCCGAGATTATTCTCGGACCTGGGCTTTTCTTTCGACCTGCTATCGGCCGCGCCGGATGGGGAGAATATCAACAAAGACTGCGGCTCCACGCACATCGAACGCCTGCAAGAATATGTAAAAAGCCGCGGCGACATCGGCGTCGGCCTGGCGTTTGACGGCGACGCGGACAGATTACTGGCGGTGGACGAACTGGGGAATCTCGTGGACGGCGATCAGATCATCGCCATTTGCGCCAAGCAGTGGAAGCTTGACGGGCGGCTCCATCAAAACACAGCAGTTGCCACAGTTATGAGCAACCTGGGTTTTCACGAGTTCTGCAAACGCAACGAAATCGAACGGGAAATCACCGCCGTGGGCGACCGCTATGTGCTGGAGGCCATGACAGCGCACGGTTATAACCTTGGTGGGGAGCAGAGCGGCCATATTATCTTCCGTGATTATGCCGCCACCGGCGACGGCCAGCTCACGGCGCTGCAATTATTGGAAATCATGCGCAAAAGCGGGCGGCCTCTGTCCGCGCTCGCGAACGAAATGGAGCGCTTCCCGCAGGTGATGGTCAACGTGAAGGTCTCGAACTTAGGAAAACTTCGTTGTCAGACCGATCCGGAAATCCAGGAGGCGAAACAAAAAGCTGAGACGGAATTAAGCGAGGCTGGACGGGTATTGGTGCGTGTTTCCGGCACGGAGCCCCTCATCCGCGTGATGATGGAGGGCCGCGATCTTGCGCAGATCCAGCGATTGGCCGAAGAATTAGCCGAAGTAGTTCGTGAAAGATTAATATAGGAGAATTTATGCGCGTTGCATCAAATTGGAAGGACTACGCCCTGCTCGACTGCGCCGAGGGCGAACGCCTCGAGCGCTGGGGCGATGTCGTCTTAATCCGGCCCGACCCCCAGGTGATCTGGCGCGGGCGGGCGCATCCCCTGTGGGACAAAGCGCACGCGCGTTATGTTCGCGCAAGCAGCGGCGGCGGGCGATGGGAAACCCTGCGTCCAATGCCGCCGGAATGGCAAATCGGCTACGGCCCGCTGCGCTTTGGCCTGCGGCCCATGGGCTTCAAGCACACGGGCCTCTTCCCCGAGCAGGCCGTGAACTGGGACATGCTCGCGGAACATATCAAGGTTCTTTGTGAACGCAGATTATTAACGCCCTCAGACGCTCTGGACAAGCGGCCGAAGGCGCTGAATTTATTCGCCTATACCGGCGGGGCGACGCTGGCGTGTCTGCGTGCCGGCGCCCACGTGACCCATGTGGACGCCGCCAAGGGCATGGTCCAGCGCGCGCGGGACAATGCGGCCCTCAGCGGCCTGGCGGAACAACCCGTGCGCTGGATCGTGGATGACTGCCTTAAATTTGCGCAGCGGGAAATCCGGCGCGGCAGCAAGTACGACATCATCCTGCTGGATCCGCCATCCTATGGCAGAGGCCCCGGCGGCGAGGTGTGGAAGCTCACGGAGGAGCTCCACGGTTTTATCGCGCTGTGCGCCGGCTTATTATGCGAAGATGGGCTGCTCCTGCTCAATTCCTATTCCGCTGAATTTTCCCCCGCCGTGATGCAATACCTGCTGGGCAAAATCCTGGTGCCAAAACTTGGAGGCAATGTGACTTGCGGCGAAATCGGCCTTCTTGTCGAGTCAACCGGCATGGCGCTGCCCTGCGGCAGCACTGCAATCTGGAGGGGGGCATCATGATTATTCGACCAGCGCGGCGCGAGGAACTCAGAGAGGCCGCTGCTTTGCTCAACGAAAGCTGGCGCGTGGCTTATCAACATATCCTGGACGCTGACTTTCTGGAATCCCTGACCGACGATGACCGTCACAAGCGACTGCTTGAAGGATATGAAAAGGGCGCTCGGCCCCTGCTGCTGCATGACAATGGCGAGCTGCTTGGATTTTGCCGCTTTGGCCCATCGCAAACCCCGGGCTACCCGGACGACGGCGAAGTCGCCGCGATTTATATTCGCGAAGACGCCGTAGGCAGGGGCTTCGGCCACGCCCTGCTGCTGCACGCCGAAGAAGCGCTTTCGCAGCAGGGCTATGAGCATCTTGTATTGGACGTCCTCTCAAAAAACGAGCGCGCCATCAAATTCTACCGGGCACATGGTTACAAAAAAGTCGGCGAGAGAATTTTTACGAGGGGCGGGATAGACTATCCACTTGATATTATGCGAAAGTGAGTTGCTGGCGCCGGGCAATGCGCGTTGATCTTCCGGGCGGTGGGCCAGCCCATTGGCATCGCCCGAGCGCCCTTCCGGATACTGCCGCTGCCGGCACGGATCGAACATGTTCTTATATAACCCTGCCGAACCCGCATTTACGCGCGATTTTTTGCGCGGGCGAGCTTTTCTAAATTGCGAAAGAATCGAGGTAATCCATGAACGTCATCGAATTCCAGAACGTGAGCTTCGCATATTCCAGCGAGGATGAAACGCCAATCCCGGCTGTGAAAAACTTGAGCTTTGCCATCCGGCAGGGCGAGTTCGCCGCCATGGTGGGTCACAACGGCTCGGGCAAATCCACGGTTGCGAAATTATGCAATGGCTTGCTGATTCCGCAGGAGGGCCACGTGCTGGCGGCGGGGATGGATACGGCGGACGAATCGCTGCTGTTCGATATCAGAAAGCGCGTGGGCATGGCATTCCAGAACCCGGACAACCAGATCATCGCCGCCATCGTGGAGGACGACGTGGCCTTCGGGCCGGAGAACCTCCGCGTGCCGCCGGACGAAATTCGCATAAGAGTGGACGAAGCGCTAAAAGCCGTGGGAATGTATGATCTGCGGGAAGCAGAGCCCCACAAGCTTTCCGGCGGGCAAAAGCAGCGCGTGGCCATCGCGGGGATCCTCGCCATGCGGGGCGATGTCATTGTGCTGGACGAATCCACCGCCATGTTGGATCCACAAGGCCGCGCCGAGGTCATGCAGACGCTGCAGGCCCTCAACCGGGAGCGGGGCATCACGGTGCTGCTTATCACGCACTTTATGGAGGAGGCCGTGGGGGCCGACCGGGTGCTGGTGATGCACGAGGGCCGCCTGCTGATGGACGGCGCGCCCGGCGAGGTTTACGCCCGCAAGGAGGAGCTCCAGCGCGCGGGGCTAACCCTGCCGGAACCGGCCCTGCTGGCCGAGGGCCTGCGGAAAGTTTTCCCGGAATTGTCCGGGGGCATTTTGACGGAGGACGCGTGCGTGGAGGGGATACTGGAATTATTTGGCTGAGCGGAGGAAGAGGATTGGTTTATCGGCATATGGAAAAGCAAAAACTTTGAGGATCTTGCAAGCGGACGCGTGCCCCAATTTTCCGGTCAGGCATTTCAAGGCGGACATTGTTTTTGCGGATGTCACCCGGCTCCTAATCTTTTTGCACAGGGGGTGCCCTCACCGCAGCATTACCTGCCCACCCGTCACGGGCAGGGCCTGGCCGGTTTCGTACTGCTGCTCCACCAGATAAAAAATCGCCAGCGCCACGTCCCGCGCCGTGCAGCCCCGGCCCATGGGCACTTTGGCCTCATAGGCTTTTTTTACGTCCTCGATGCTTTGCGCGCCGGGCACCTTGCCCGCCCGCAGATACTGCGCGAACAGCCCGCGTTCCGGATCGCGCCACAAGGGGCCGTCCAAAAAGTTCCCGGGGCAGACGCTGTTGACCTTGATGCGGTAAGGCGCCAGTTCCAGGGCGAAACTCTGCGTCAGGCCGAGGCCGCCGAACTTGCTGCCCGCGTAGGCGAAGTTGCGGTCGCTGCCAACAAGGCCGGATTTTGAATTGACCTGGATGATATCCGTCCAGCCGGGGCGGGCGCTGTTCTGCCGCTTCATGACCTCCGCCGCGTATTTTACGCACAGATAATAGGCCGTATAGTTTACTCTCGTGACCAACTCGAAATCGGCGGGGTCCAACTGCGAAAGAGCGCCGGAACGGACAATGCCCGCGTTGCTCACCAGGATATCCAGCCCGCCGCAAGCGCGCTCCACGGCGGCCATCAAGCCCCTTACCTGCGCCTCGTTTGTGACATCCACTTGATGGCCAATCGCGCAGTCGCCGCCGAAGCGCCCGTTGATCGCTTCGGCGGCTTTTGTCGCGCCCTCGCTGTTGATATCGGCGATATGCACCGTTGCCCCCTGCGCCGCCATTTCCTCCGCGACGCCAAAGCCGAAGCCCTGCGCCCCGCCCGTGATTACCGCGGTTTTGCCTTCCAGTCTGCCGCCCATACAACCCTCCTTAACTTGGGGATACCTTGCTGTCCCAGTCCGGCGACGCGCCGTAGTTCCATTCCCGGGACGCGTATTTTTTCTCCGCGAGCCGCCGGATTTGCGCGCGCTCTTTTTCCGTAAATTGATATTCCATGCAGTTGCGACGCTGCTTGATATAGCCCGCGAAACCGTTCAGGAATTCTTCGGCGCTTAGTTCCATTGCCATATACGCGCGGGTATTCGCCACCCGGGAGGCGACGGAGGCGATGCCCTTGCCCCGTAATTTTTCCGGGCCCGGTTTTAGTGCGCGGGAAAGCATCGCCAAGTCAGCTTCGTATAATATGCAGCCGTGATGCATCACCTTGCCGTTCTGAACGCACTGGGCGTTGCCGCAGATTTTTTTGCCGTCAATCAAAACATCATTGCGGCCCGTGCACGCGGCCTCTACGCCGAGGGTTGCCAAAAAGCCGATCAGATCCGCCGTGAAGTGCGCATAATTATCGAAGTTGCGGGCGTTCGGCTCGATGAGGGTAAAATTGATGTTCCCCAAATCGTGGAACACGGCCCCGCCACCGGTCAGACGCCGGTGCACGCTGATGCCGTGGGCCTCTACATACGCCTGGTCGATTTCCTTATGGGCATCCTGGTTTCTGCCGACAATCACAGCCCTTTCGTTGCGCCAGAGCATACAGATGGCGTCCTTGGCGGTATGGAGCAGATACTCCTCGGCGGCAAGGTTAAGAGCCGGGTCGGTGCTGTTGTTACGGATCAGGCGCATGCGAATAGCTCACTCTTCCATCAAACTTCAAGCTCGTGCCGCGCACCAGGTGCACAGCCAAGCTAGGTGCGGACTAAACCCCTTCGCGAGCAATGCGCAGCTGCTCGAGCTTCGTATAATTCTGCATTGCGACATGCCCCGGCAGGGGCAGGATCTTTTCATGAATGGCGTCGATAATCCAGCTTGCCTGGGGGAAAAAGTCAGCGTCCCACTCAAAGGGCGGGGTGATCCAGTTTTTCGCGCCGACGACGACTGGAGGGGCGTCCAGGTCGTCGAAGGCGAGCTCCGTGATGTTGCGGGCCATGTCGTTCAAAATCGAGCCTCTCGCGCATGCGTCGGAGGCCAGGACAATCCGGCCGGTCTTCTTCACGGAAGCTAACAACTTCGCATAATCAAAAGGCACAATCGAGCGCGCGTCAATGACTTCGGCGGAAAGGCCATAGCGCTCCCGGAGAATATCCGCCGCTTCCAGGGCTTTATATAATGTCGCGCCGATGGTCAGGATCGTGATGTCTTCCCCAATGCGTTTCACATCCGGCTCGCCGATGGGAATCTCGTATGGCCGCGTTGGCACGCCGCCGGTATGAAACCGCTCGCCCATGTCGTAGAGCCGCTGGCTTTCGAAGAAAACGACAGGGTCCGTGCCGTTCAGGGCGGCGGCAAGCAGGCCTTTCGTATCGTAGGGCGTGACGGGGAACACCACCTTGAGCCCCGGGATATGCGCGGTGAGAGCGGTCCAGTCCTGGGAGTGCTGGGCGGCGTATTTCGCGCCCACGGAAACCCGCAGCACCACGGGCATCTGAAGAATCCCCGCGCTCATGGCCTGCCATTTGGCCAGCTGGTTGAAGATTTCGTCTCCCGCGCGGCCCATGAAGTCGCAGTACATGAGCTCCGGCACGGCGCGGCCGCCGCATAGGGCATAGCCCACCGCCGTGCCAACAATGGCGGCCTCCGAAATGGGCGAATTGAATAGCCTGTGATGGGGAATGCTCTTATCCAGGTCGCGGTAGCAGCCGAAGGCGCCGCCCCAGTCGCGAACATCTTCGCCATAAGAAATCATGGTGGGGTCCTCGTAGTATTTGTCCAGCATGGCCTCGAACACGGCGTCGCGTATATTTAGCTGTCTTAATTTTGGCACGGGCTTACCATTTTCGTCCAGATAAAATCTCTGTTTCTTCGCAAGAGCAATTATGCGGGGATTTTTCGCTTTCTCTATGAGAATGTCGTCAATGCCACGGCTTTTGTCCATTGAGATTTTGCGCCCCTTGGAGAACATCAGGCGTTCTATGAACTGCCGATCTTTTTTTAAATCGATGTAGGGCGAGGCGTTCGCATCGGTGGCAAGGGCGCAAATGCGGGTCATGCGTTCGCGAACGCCGGTCCGCAGCGCCTCTATCTCGCTTTTACTCGTGACTCCTGCGGCAATTAACTCTTGAGGGAAGGCGGCGACAGGATCCTGGGCCTCCCATTGGGCAATTTCTTCTTTCGTACGATATGCGTTTACGTCGGAGGTGGAATGGCCGGTGAGGCGGTAGGTGATCAAGTCAAGCAATACCGGGCCTTCCCCGCGCTCGAGAATCGGCTTTTTGCGGCGCATGGCGTCGATCACCGCCAGGGGGTTCCAGCCGTCCACCCGCTCGGCGTGCATCTGCGCGGGATTGACGCCCGCCCCAAAGCGCGACAGGAGATCAAAGGCCATGGTTTCGCCCCGGGTCTGCCCGCCCATGCCGTAGCCGTTGTTGTTGAAGTTGAAGAGGATCGGCAGGCCGCCATTGTGCCCGGCATCCCAGAGTTGCCTCAACTGATCCATCGCGGCAAAGTTCATGGCTTCATACACCGGGCCGCAGCCTAAGCTGCCGTCGCCCGCGTTGGCGATGACGATGCCCTTCTTTTGATTTACACGCTTGTATAGCGCGGCGCCAGTCGCGATTGGCGCGCTGCCGCCCACGATGGCGTTGTTGGGGTAAATGCCGAAGGGCAAAAAGAATGCGTGCATGGAGCCGCCAAGCCCCTTGTGGAAGCCCGGTTCCCGGGCGAAAATTTCGCAGGCGGCGCCGTAGAGCAGAAAGTCCATGGCCAGATCTTTTATATTGCCCGAGGTATTGCTCTTCTCAATGATGCGCAGAACGGAGCCGCCAAAAAAATCCTCCATGATGCGCATGAGCTCGTTGCCGTCCAGCTGATGGATTGACGACAAGCCCTTGGCGAGGATCTCCCCGTGGCTTCGATGCGAGCCGAAGATGATGTCGTCCTGGCCCAGCAAGTAGGCCTGGCCGACGGCGGTGGCCTCCTGCCCAAGGGAAAGATGCGCGGGGCCGGGATAGGTGTGCTCCACGCCGTTATAGTTCCCCTTGACCTTGCAGTCGCTGAGCATCGTTTCGAACTCGCGCAGCAGGGCGATGTCCCGGTAAACGCGCAGCAGGTCGGCGTCGCTGAAGAGCCCTGTGGCTCTTTCCTCGGCGACGCTTTTGCCGTACTGGTTGACGGGGATATCAGTGAACTTGATATGGCCCGGTCCGCGCAGTTCATCCGGGGAAATGTGTTGTGATTTTGGCATGGATTGCATCCTCTTTCTATATCATAAACAGAGCTTCCCGGATGATTTCGCTCACCGTGGGATGCGGAAATACAAGCTCCTTTAAGTCGTCAATGCGAATTTCAGTCTCGATCATGAGTGCGGCGCCGTAGATGATCTCGGAGGCGCAGCCGCCGATCATGTGCACGCCAATGAGCGTATTGTGCTTCTTATCGATTACTAGTTTGCAAATGCCGTCCCCGCCGTCGTTTTCCGCGACATACCGTCCGGAATAGAGCATGGAAGTGGTCACAACGTTTATGTCAATGTCTTTTTGCGCGGCGCTTTCCTCGGTCTCGCCGACACAGGCGACCTCGGGATTCGTGTAGATGACGCTTGGCACCGCGTGGTAGCGCATGATATCCCGCTTACCAAGCATGTGGTTCACGGCGACTTCCGCCTCGCGGTAAGCCGTGTGCGCCAGCATGGACTTGCCGTTGGCATCCCCGCAGGCGTAGAGGCCGGCCACGCTCGTGCGCATGTGCTCGTCGGTTTTGATGGCGGGGCCGTTCATTTCGGGATTCAAATTTTCGAGGCCGAAACCCGTTGTTACGGGCCTTCTTCCAACAGAAATCAAAGCAATATCCGCCGGAATTTTAGATGCCCCGCCATTGCGTTCATAAATAATTTCATGATTGCCTATCTCAGTTACTTTGCTCGAAAGCAAAAACGCCACGCCTTTTTTCTCGTAGCTGCGCTGTAAGATAGAAGCGATCTCCCGGTCGGTGTTCCCGGCGACGCGGTCCAGCATCTCGACGACAGTTACCTTACTGCCGGCGGAGTTGAAGTACGACGCCATTTCCAGGCCGACGGCCCCCCCGCCGACGACAACGAGACGCGCGGGGATGTGATCCAGATCCAAGATTTCGCGATTCGTCAGGGCATGCCCAATGCCCGGGATGGGCGGCAGCACCGGTTCGGAGCCTGTGGCGATGAGCAGCCGTTTGCCGATAAACTCCTTGCCCCCGGCTGTACAGCGAAACCCCTCCGGCTGCTTGCCTAAAATTTCGCCAAAGCCGTGTTCCACCGCGACGCCGCTCTTTTTCAGCTGCGCGGCGACGCCGGCCACCAGCGTACGCACGACTTGGTTTTTGCGGGCGAGGACAGCTTTCTGGTCCAGCGCGGCATGGGAGGCCGTGACGCCGAATTTTTTGCCTTCGCCTTTGCAGTAATCGAAAACTTTCGCGCTGTGCAGGAAAGCCTTGGAGGGGATGCAGCCCTCGTTCAGGCATACGCCGCCCAGGGCGCGTTGTTCTACCAACAGGGTGCGAAGGCCCGCGCGGCCCGCTTGTCCGGCGGCCCGGTACCCCCCCGGCCCTCCGCCCAGGACGATCAAATCATAATACTCCATCAGCTCACCTTTCCAAGAATGCCGTGCAATTCTCCAGATTCTCAATTAATTCCATCACAAATCCAGCCGCCGGCGCGCCGTCCACGGCGCGGTGGTCGTAGGTCAGCGAAAGGCCCATGGCGGGATATGCCGTAAGCGTGCCGTCCACCTCGCGCAACCTATCGACGATGGCGCAAACGCCCAGGATGCCCGTCTGCGGCGGGTTGATCACGGGGGTGAACCACTCCACGCCCAGGGCGCCCAAATTGGTGACGGTGAACGTCGCGCCCGTCAGCAAATCCGGCGAAATGGCGCCTGAACGGGCCTCCTGGATCAGCCGCTTGGCGGCAATCGAGAGCTCGGCAAGGGACATCGTATCGGCATTCCGGAGCGTCGGCACCAGCAGCCCGCGCGGGGTATCCACGGCGACGCCCAAATGGACGCTGCCGTAATAATGCATGTGCTCGTCCAGCAAATGCGCGTTCAAGTCCCGGTGATTCTTCAGCGTGCGCGCCACGGCATAGAGCATGATATCGTTGAGCGTGGTGCCCGCGAGCGCCGGGTCCGACTGCGCTTTTAGATTTCTTCTATAGTGTAGCATAGCCGTTGCGTCGAAACTGTGGTGGTTGGTCAGTTGTGCCATGGCGGCAAGCGATTGCACCATGGATTTCGCGATGATCCGGCGGACCGGACTTAAGCGAACAACTTCAACGCCCTCCAGTATCCTGACTTCTGGTTCCTGACTCCTGCGAAGGCCTGCGCGGTTTTCGCTTGCCGCGCGCACATCCCGCTCAATGAGCCTACCCCCCGGGCCGGTTCCGCGCAGGCCGCTTGCTTCAATCCCAAGCTTTTTCGCGAGTTGCCTCGCCCTTGGGCTAATAGGGGTCAGGGAACAGGAGTCAGGAGGCAGGGGCGATATAGGAGCCGGGGTGGAGGAGTCAGGAGGCAGAGGCGATATAGGAGCCAGGGCGGAGGAGTTAGGGGTTAAGGGCGTGGAAATCAGCGCATCCGAAATATCCTCGCCGGGTGCGCCGATGACGCAGACGGTTTGCAGCACGGGCACCTCGTCGCCTTCCCGCGCGTAAATTTCCAGGACGACGCCGTCCGCCTTTGATTCTTCCTCCGCTGTGGCTTTGTCCGTTTCATAGGAAAACAGCGCGTCGCCGGCCTTGACGCGTTCGCCTTTTTGCTTATGCCACTTCGTGATGATGCAGCTTTCCACGGAAATGCCCACCCGGGGCATGATGACTTGCGTGGCCATGCTCAAATCTCCTTCGCGTTCTCCAGCAAAAATTCCTCCGCTTTGGCAGACCATAAACCGTTGTTGCCAGCGCAAATCCCATGCAACGCGGCAAAGAGGGGGTCCTCGCGGCCCATGGCCTTAAAATCGGCGATGGCGATCAGCGGCATGGAAATGCCGGTGTATATCAGCTTTTTCCCGCCCGGTAAATGGGGCAGGCGCAGGGTGGCGTCCGCCGCGGCGTCCAGGCCGCCGATGTGGGTGATCATCGCCGCAGGGTCGATGAGGCCCCGCTCCATCATCTGAATTGACTCGATCAGGTCGGCCGTGTTGCCCCCCGTGGTTCCCACAAGGTGGGTGGAAGCGTAGTGGGCGTTGTAAAAATTGAAGCTGGCGGAAAAATCCGGCGAGGTGGGCCCCGCGAAGAAATTCAGGCAGCCGTCGCGGCCCAGCAGGGCGTCGCCCAGCTCCACCACTTGCCGCACCGGCGCGAAGACGAACACGTCGCCGTAGCCCGCGCCGGCGGTGAGTCCCCTCAAATATTCCGCGGGATTATGAATGCCCGCCGTGTTCGCGTATACCAAACGCACGCCGTTTCGCGCCGCCCGCTCCGGCGGCACGAGTTCGCGTGCACGCCGCAATCTTGCTTCGTCAATATCAGTCACGACAAGCAGGGCGGGTTTGCGATCGCAGGCAACGGCGTATTGGACCGCCCCAAGGCCCATGGGCCCTGCCCCGGCGAGGATCGCCATATTGCCGCCCGGGGCGATCCCCATGTCGTGGATATACGATCCCGGCGTCGTATGGTAACTGGCGTGGAACGCGCCGACCACGCAGCTCATGGGTTCCGCCAGGGAGCCGTGGAAATAGGTTTCGCCGCCATAGGGCAGCAGGCAGTTTTCCTCCATGAATATGGCGGGAACGACTACGTATGTGGCGCAGCCGCCGATGTGGGGGAACGAATAGCCCGGCGCCGCCAGGCTGCTGTCGTCCAAAGGGCCGACGTCCATCTGGCCCCGGTAATTGATCGCGGGCTGGATGGCGAATTTCATGCCCGCGCGCCATTGGTCCCGCCACCTGGGGCCCACTTCGACGATTTCGCCGCAGAACTCGTGCCCGATGATAACGGGACGCTGGGCAATGTCCTCCGGCACGCGCTTGTGGTCCGGGCCCTGCACCGCCGCTTTATAAGAGGACATGCACAGGGTGTCGGACACGACCCGTGCCAGAATTTCATCGTCGGCGATGGGCGGCAGTTCGAACGCCTCGAGCCGCAGGTCGTTTTTGCCGTAAAGGCGCAGCGCTTTGGTGAGCAATGGGCAAGCCTCCTGTATTTTGTCTGGAAAATCAATTTTAACACAACGCAGTGCATCTGTCAACCACGAACCTTTTACGCGCGCGCGGAATAGAATGGCATGTGGTGAAAAACTAATGATTATGAGGGGAGGGCGTTCCGTGCGCAACAACCGGTTTTGCGGCCCCTTTGGCATGGGGGCGTTGATTGTCACGTTTTTGATGGGGCTGACGCTCGCGCTGTTCATCCCCTGGATCGCCATTGCCCTGCTGTGCGTCGTGGTGGTCCTCGCGTTTTTGATGCTCATCCAGCTGCTGCGCTGTTAAGAACTTGCGTTCGATTTGGAATGCGAGTTCTAAATCTTTAGGAAGGGAGGGGACGATCCATGCAAGTCGTCGTGGTGCGCAGCCCCAGGGCCCTGCGCGGGCTTCTTCGGTTGCTGTTCAAAATCAAAAAGGACGCGGGAGATTGAGTTACATAAGGGTTTGGAAGCGAGAAACAGGAGTTAGGACGATACATCCTAACTCCTGTTTCCTAATCCCTCAAACCCCTACTTGATCCGCTCCACCCGGCTCTTTTTGCCGACCATAAAGACCTGCCGGGAAATGTCCATGAGGGCTTTGTCGTTCATGGAGTCCGTATAAAACTTGTCGATTTCCTCGCCGGGGTATTGCTCGCGGAAGGCCTTGACCTTGTTCTCGCGGAAGCAAACGAACTCAAACCGGGCGGTATCGAGGTTCACCTTTGTGCCGATGAAGCGCCCGGCCCCAAGGCGCCCGCAGATCTCCGCGAGGGACTGCTCGGGGCTCGCGGAAATGATGAGGTCGCCGGGCCGGAAGTATTCCTTGAAAAATGAACGCCGCAGATGGCGCTCGTGCTCGTCCCAGAACGCCTTGAGGTCCTCCACCAGGTTCACTCTTCTCAAAAAATCGTGGAATACGTCCGCGTAGCCTTCCATGACCTGTTCCTGCGTCACCAGACCGCGTTTGTACCGAATGAACCCGCGCAGCACGGCGGGCGCGTGACGGATGAGGCCCGGATGTTTCCTCAGGAAAAAAAAGAACATGTGGATGCCGCTTTCGCCTTCATAGATGGTGTTGTCGAAATCAAATACGTTCACAGGCGCCCCCTTTAGGTATCAGGATATTAGGGATCAGGAATCAGGAGATCACGATGAAACCCAGTCACTTTTACTTAGTCTGTCCATTTCGTATTAATCCTCACTTTTCGCGGGAAATATTTTTCTTTTTTGTTGCTTTTTTATTTCCGACATGCTACAATAATAAAAACTTTCGATGAAGGAGCGTTTTTATGTACAAACTGTATTGCCGCTTATACCAGAGGGTCATGAAGCTTGCCTCTTACGCGTTCGACTGGACGGAGCCGACGCTGCTCAAGGGGCCCGGCAGCGTGATGGAGCTGCCCGCGCTGATCAAATCCCTGGGGCTGGGGCGCGTGCTGCTGGTGACGGACGCGGGGCTGATGAAGATCGGCCTGCCGAACCCCCTGCTGCGGGAGCTGGAGGACGCGGGCATCGCTTGCGCCGTGTACAAGGACACCAACGTGAATCCGACGCTGACGAACATCGCGGATGCCCGCAGGATGTATGCCGGCGCCAGCTGCGAGGCCGTGATCGCCTTCGGCGGCGGCTCTCCCATGGACTGCGCCAAGGGCGTGTGCATGCGTATCGCCTACCCAAATATGAAGCTCAAGGGCCTGAAGGTCACGCTGATGCGCAGGCTTCCGCTGCTGTTCGCCGTGCCGACCACCGCCGGCACCGGCTCCGAGGTCACCATCGCGGCGGTGATTACCGATGCGGATACCCATAAGAAAAATGTTTTGATGACCCCGAAGGTCCGCCCGAAATACGCCGTGCTGGACCCCGCGCTCACCGCCGGCCTGCCGCCGCACATCACATCCACGACCGGCATGGATGTCCTCACGCACGCCATTGAAGCTTACATCGGCGGCAGCAACACCAAGCTTTCCGCCCAAAAAGCCCTGAACGCCACCAAGCTTGTGTTCCAATACCTGGACCGGGCATACAAGAGCGGCGGCGACATGGAAGCCCGGGAGCAGATGCTGCTGGCTTCTTATGACGGGGGCATGGCCTTTACCCGCGCGTACGTGGGCTACGTGCACGCCATCGCCCACTGCCTGGGCGGGCTTTACGGCACGCCCCACGGCCTGGCCAACGCGATTATCCTGCCCCACGTGCTGGATTTCTTCGGCGCGGCGGCCCACGCCCGCCTGGCGGATCTGTACGGCGTGGCGGGCCTTTCCGGCGAGGAAACACCCGCCGAAAAAGCAAAGGCTTTCATCAAGGCCATTCGGGATATGAACGCGGCCATGGGCATACCGGCACTTCTGGATAACGTGAAGAAAGAAGACGTTCCCATCATCGCCGCGCGCGCTTTAAAAGAGGCAAACCCGCTGTACCCCGTGCCCGTGATTATCAACCAGAAGCAGTGCGAGGCGCTGGTGAGGTCTATGATGGGCGTTGCGGTTGCAGCGCAAACGATTATCAATTGAATGAGGGGAAGACCATGCCAAACGAAAACAAGCCAACCATCTACACCGTGGCAACCGCGCACCTGGATACCTCGTGGCTCTGGACGCTGGAAACCACCATCGCGGAATACATACCCGCGACGCTGAACGAAAACTTCGCGTGGTTCGAGAAATATCCGGACTACACCTTTTCGTTTGAAGGCGCGTACCGTTATGAATTAATGGAGGAGTATTATCCGGAGCTGTTCGGGAAATTGAAGGAGTACGTCGCCAAGGGGCGCTGGCGCGTGGCCGGCAGCGCCTACGAAAACGGCGACGTGAACACTCCCTCGCCGGAAGCGCTGTTGCGTAATATTTTGCTGGGTAACCGCTACTTCGCCGAAAAATTCGGGAAGCGCAGCGTGGATATCTATCTGCCGGACTGCTTCGGCTTCGGCCGGGCGCTGCCGGGCATCGCGGCCCACGCGAACCTGAAGGGCTTCACCACGCAAAAGCTTACCTGGGGCTCGGCCTCCAAGGTGCCCTTCCCGCTGGGGCGCTGGCAAGGCCCGGACGGCGGCGAAATTTTTGCCTGCCCGGATGGCCATACGTACGTGGGCTCGCTGCGAAACGTGCGCAAAAATAAATTCATGCGCTACGCCCTGGGATATCTTAGGCGGCACAAGACCCACCAGGCCGCGCTGATTCTGCATGGTGTGGGCGACCGGGGCGGCGCGCCCAAAGAAAAATCCGTGGTCACGGTTTGCGGGGAAGTGGCCGAAAACGACAGCAATAAAATCATCGTGAAGAGCGCCGGCTCCGACGATATCTTCCGCGACCTTGCCGCGCTGCCAAGAGAGGAACAGCAAAAACTGCCGCTCTACCAGGGCGAATGGCTGCTGACAGACCACGGCACGGGGTGCTACACTGCGCGCCTTTGGAGCAAGCGCTGGAACCGCCAGGCGGAGCAGCTCGCCGCCGCCGCCGAACACGCAAACGCCTACGCGGGATTTATGGGGCGTTTGGAATATCCAAAAGATGAATTAAATATCGCGTGGAAAAGAGTCATTTCTCATCAGTTCCACGACGACATGACCGGCACTTCCCTTGAAGTCTGCTACCCGCGCAACTGGAACGACCTGATGGTGTCCCAGCAAGAATTCGCGCGGATGTATACGCAGGGGGTTTCGGCTGTTGCGGGCGCCATGAACACGGGCTTTGCCGTGGGGCGCTGCGTCGCCGTAAGCAACGTGACCCAGTGGGCCCGTAGCGAAGCGGTGCAAGTGCGCCTGCTCAACCGCAGCGGCTCCGTGCGGGTGCTGGATTCGCGCGGCAACGAAGTGCCGAGCCAGCTGAGCCGCGACAACGCCTCCGTCATATTTTTGGCGAATGCGGAGCCGCTGAGCGTGACGTTGTTCGATATCCAGACGAATGCCCCCGCCTGCGCGCTCGACACCGGGCTGCAAGTTTCGAAGAATTGCCTGGAGAATCAAAATCTGCGCGTTCAAATTGACGAAAACGGAGACATTTCGTCACTATACAGCAAGTCGCTGGGGCGCGAATGCCTGAAGGCCCCCGTGAGGCTTGCCATGTTCCGTTTCGACGGCAGCCCCATCTGGCCCCAGTGGGAGCTCTATTATCCTGAACTCAAGAAGAAGGCGAGGTATCCCGGAAGCCCGGAAATCGAGTTGCTGGAAACAGGCCCGGCGCGCGCGGCGATTTCTGTCACGAGAAAGTATGGGGGGTCGATATTCCGGCAAGTGATTTCTCTGGACGCTTCTGGCGAATACGTGCGCGTGGACACCGATATGGACTGGCGCTCGCTGCGGACCCTGCTGAAGGTAGAAGCGCCCCTCGCCGCCGCCGATCAGCAAGCTACCTACGACATCGGCTTTGGCGTCGCCCGCCGGGGCAATAATACCAGGCGCAGCTACGAGGTGCCCGCGCAGCAGTGGGCGGACATTTCCGATACGGTTCAGAACTTTGGCGTGAGCATACTAAGCGACAGCAAAACCGGCTGGGATAAGCCCAATGACCATACCCTGCGGCTTACCGCCGTTTATACCCCGCGCTCCGGCCGCCGCGGCTCCGTGAATACGGAGGGCGCCGAAAACGGCCCCTACCCCGGCACTGCCAGCGACGTCATGGACTTTGGCCGCAGCAGCTTCGCGTTCGGCCTTTTCCCCCACGCGGGCGGCTGGCAGAACGGCTCCATCAAAGCCGGCGCATGCTTCGGGCAAAAGCTCGCTCCTTTCTATCCTAATACGCAGCTAGAAAACAGCGGCCTCCCGGCCATGATTTCTTTCGGGCGTGTTGGCGACGGCATTGTTTTGCGGGCGCTCAAGCAATCGGAAGAAAACGAAGGTGAGTGGATCGCCCGGGTGCAGGAGGCCAACGGGGAATCTCTTGAGAAAGGCGAACTGCGTTTTGGCAACGGCATCCTGGAATGCCGGGAGGTTTACGCATCGGAGGAGCCGCGGGATTTCGTCAGCGAACTCAATCTTGATCAGGGCACACTGCGGGTCAATTTAAAGCCGTTTGAGATCCGCACCTTCGCATGCAAAATCGCGCCGGTGGGCAGCGCGGCCGCAATCACGCGAACAAAAGTCATGCTGCCTTTGGAACGGCAGGCGCTCCCCAGCGGACTGTATCTGCCGGACGGCACGGCGTTCCTGCGGTGCGCGGGGCAAAAAATCGCTTTGCCAGCCGGGAAGGAACTGCATTTGACCATCGCGAGCTTTGAGGGCGACAAGGAAGCCGCCTTCGGCATTGGCGGGATGCGGCACGCGCGCACGGTATTCGCCGCGCGGGAGTACATCGGCGCTGCGGACATGCCGGGCCTGAATGCCGGCGGGTACGTGAAAAACGCCGGACCCGTGCGGGAGTTCTGGCACCTGCACGACAAGGACGGCAAGGATATGATAGGCGCGCAGGCGTGGTTCTTCGATGTCGCTTTGCCCCTTGCGGAAGGCGCGAGGGAGCTCACGCTGCCCATCGACAGCGCGATTGTCCTGTTGGACGCCTATGTGCAAAGCGAGGCGACGGCGGCGACGGCGGCGCCCCTGTTCGATCAAATGGAACGCCTGAAGGAGTGCAGCGTGAAACTGACCCCGAAGGAAGCGAAAACCGCGCGCACGCCTCTCGCGCTGCGCATGGCCCGCATGGGGATCCGCAACGGCCTGGCGGCGTTGCGCGTCCGGTTCGGGATCGATTTCAGGCTATAGTTATCATGGAATACGTCAACAATCACATCCATACCACCTATTCCTTTTCGCCCTACACGCCAAGCGAGGCGGTGCGGCTTGCCAGAGAGGCGGGGCTTGCCGTCGCCGGGATCGTGGACCACGATTCCGTGGGCGGCTGCGAGGAATTCATCGCGGCGGGCGCGGCGCTGGGCATGCCCGTGACCATTGGCTTCGAGTTGCGGGTCAGCATGCGCGATACGCCTTTTCATGGGAAGACCATCAACAACCCGGACCAGCGCTCCGTGGCGTATGTGGCGGCGCACGGCATCCCGCGCCAAAAAATCGCGGACTGCGAGCGGTTTCTCGCGCCGTACCGCGCGCGTCGGAACATCCGCAATGAAGAAATGACCGAATGGCTGAATGTGTTTTTGCCGGAACATTTGCGCCTGGATTTTCAGAAGGATATCCTGCCGCTTTCCCGCCACGAGGATGGCGGCGGCGTAACCGAGCGACACATTCTTTGCGGGCTGTCCCACAAGATTATCAACACATATGGCAAAGGCGCGCCTGTGATCGTGTTGGCACAGGAGCGCCTGGGCATTCCCGTTGCGGGGAAGCTTATGGGCTATCTGCTGGATCCGGGCAATCCGCATTATTTATATGATCTCATCGGCGTGCTCAAGAGCGGGCTTGTCGAAAAATTTTATGTCGACGCGGCGGGGGAATGCCCGGATGTGAAGGAATTCCTGGGTTTTGCAAGTGAGATCGGCGCGATTTCCGCCTATGCGTATCTTGGGGACGTGACGGAATCCGTTACCGGCGACAAAAAGCCGCAGGAGTTCGAGGACGATTATCTGGACGAGCTCTTCGCGTGGCTGAAGCAAGCGGGGTTTCGCGCGGTGACCTACATGCCGTCGCGCAATACGATGGCGCAGCTGCGGCGCGTGATGGCCCTGTGCGAGGCCTACGGCCTGTTCCAAATCAGCGGGGAGGACATCAATTCCCCGCGGCAGGCGTTTATTTGCCCGGCCCTTGCGCGGCCGGAATTCGCGCACCTGAATCAAGCCGCGTGGGCGCTGGTGGAGGCGACCATGCGGGGAACAGGATACAGGACGCAGGAGCCAGGGTGAAAATCCTGGCTCCTGCGGGTTTTTATTGCATACCGTTCATCTAACAGATAGATTCATCCATATAAAACCGAGAAAAAAGAAGTACATGAACCAATTCCACAGTGTGGCCTTGTATGTTGTATTGCCAATGTAGCGGACGCTGGCATTGTTGCCGGGGTTCGCGGCCTTTTGCCAATCGCCATCCCTGCCAAAGCCCTGCATCGTACCGTCCTCCAGCAGGACAAGCGTATGGAAAGAGCCTGACGCAATCGCCACCGCGTTGCTGATTCCCTCTACCTGGTGCGGCACCCGCACGTCTGTCCGTGTCGGGTCACCCAGTTCCCCATAGTCGTTATAGCCCCAGGTCCATACAGTGCCATCGGTTTTTATCGCGACCGAGTAGTGCCCGCCCGAGGCGATCGCTTTCACCTTGCCCAAATGGTAATCGAAGACCTGCACGGGTTTCGGACGGCTCGCGTTGGTATTGTCTCCCAGCTGGCCGGATGTATTTGAGCCGCAGGCCCAGAGGACTCCATCGTTTTTTAACATGAGAGAATAGCCGCTGCCCGCCGCGATAGCAACCACGTCGCTCATGCTTTGGACTCCCGGTGTGCCGCTGGCGAGGTTTCCCCATGTCCAAACGCCGCCATCGCTGTCCAGCCCAAGCGAATGATATGTGCCGGCATCGATTGTGACAATATCACTCGGGCCAATTACCCGCACAGGCAGGCGTTGGTTGTCGATGGTGCCATCGCCCAATTGGCCTCGCCAGTTATGCCCCCAGGCCCACACGGTACCGTCATTTTTTGAAGCAACGGAATAGCCATCGCCCACCGAAATCGCGATGACGTCGCTGAGCTCCAGCACCTTCCCCGGCGTATCGCGGCGCTCAAGGGTCGCGTCGCCCAGCTGGCCAAAGCTATTCGAACCCCAGGCCCAGACGGTGCCGTCGCTTTGCAGGGCCAAGGCGTTACCAGCCTTCGATGCAACCGCAATCACATTTTTTAGGCCTTGCACCTGCGCGAGCCCTTTTTTCGTAAATTCCCAGACGGTGCCGTCGTTTTTCAGGACATGGTACGCCGTAAACTGCCGCACATCGCTGATTTGCAGCGTGAGAACGTTGCTTTCCGCCTGCACTGGCATGCCGAAAACAGGCAGCAAAAGCAGGCCAATGAGGCATGCGGGCAGAATTCTTCGGGTCAATTGTTTCATATCCGGTCTCCTATCTATGCGTGGAATCAATCCACAACCTTCACTTTGCCGGCCGCCATGCCCCGGGCGGCCATTTGCTCGTGCATTTCGGCAAGGCGCGCCTTGTTCAGCGGGTAGCCGAAGGTCAGCACAAGGAACATGATCCCCATGGCGATGGCGGGTACCAGCGTCGCCGCGGTATACATGCCGGAAATGGCACGCGCGCTCTGCACGGCTAGCTTGCCGTCGTAGCCGATGTAGCCGAGGATGACCGCCGAGCCGCTGCCCGCCGCCGTTTGCCCGAGCTTGCGCGTGAAGGAAAACAGGGCGTAGGCCGTGCCCTCCTCCCGCTGGCCGGAAAGCAGGCTCTGGTAATCGATGACGTCCGTGACCAGCGCCCAGACTTCCATGATGAGGAATGTCATGCCGATGCCGCTGAGGAAGCAGAAGCCGAGATATACATAAACGCTGGTGGTTTGCAGGAAGTAAATTGCCGCGAAGGCGAGCGAACCGAACAGCAGCCCCGCCGCGCAAAGCTCCTTCTTACCGAAGCGCCCCACGAGCCTGCCCAAAAACGGCAGCAGCAGCGCCATGGGCGCGTAGGTGAATACGGAGTAGAGCGTGATCATATTCGGCTGCCGGAAATAATCTTTGAACAAGAAGGAGTTCAGGGGGGAGACGTACATCTGCACGCCGATGAGCAGCATGGAGGCGATACACAGCATGATGAACGGCCGGTTGCGTAAAAGCGCCTTGAACGTTCTGCGCAGCTCGAGCTTCTGTTCCGCTTCCGGAGTGACGCGCTCTTTTGTCATCAGGAACGACGCGACGAACACGGCCAGGGAGATCCCGGCGAGGATGAGCACGCAGGTAAAAAGCTTTTTGCTGTCGAGATAATTCGCGCCGTCGGAATTCTTGCTGAATACGAACAGCGGCAGCAGCACGGCCCCCGGCAGCGCCCCGACGCCCGCGCCCGCCGAACGGGCCACCGAGAGGGCGGACCGGTCGCGCTCCAGGGGGGAAATCACCGACGCCAGCGAGCCGTAGGACACATTCATCACCGTGTAGCTCATGTCGTAGGCGACGTAACCGAGGTATGCCCAGAACAGGTTCCCCGCGTTGCCCCAGCCGGGGTTGGAGAACATGATTAAGGCGCTCGCCGCAAGCGGGAAGGAGCCCCACAGCACCCATGGCCGGAACTTCCCGAGCTTGCCGGGTTTCAGCCTGTCGACGATGGATCCCCATATGGGGTCGTTGACGCCGTCCCATATCCGCGCGAGGAATAAGAGCACGGCAATCTGCGCCGGGGCGATGCCCAGCACGTCGGTATAAAACATCGTGAGGAATACGCCCACCAGCCCAAAGGTGAGTTGCCCGCCCGCGTCGCCAAGGGCATAGCCGACGGTGTCTTTCATGGTGATCATGCGCTCCGCTGTTTGTTTTGCCAATTCATCGCCTTCTTTCCTAGATTTTAGATATGAGACGTTAGATTTTAGATGCTGCTTATTCCAGCATCATCTAGAGTCTAATGTCTAACTTCTATCGTCTACCAGCATACCATAATCTGCAAGATAGTGCAAGAAAATTTTGAAAAAAGAGGATTTGGGGCTTGAATCCCGACAAATAATTTGGTAAACTAATGTAATGGCATATCAATAGAAGAACAGGGAGGATGGACCCTTGAGCTTTATCGAATTCAGAGGCGTCAGCAAGCAGTACATCATGGGCGAGGTGACCATCAACGCGGTGGACAGCGCGGATTTCGAAATCGAGGAAGGGGAGCTGGCGCTCATCGTCGGTTCTTCGGGCGCCGGCAAAACAACGGTGCTCAATATTCTTGGCGGCATGGACAGCGCCAGCGGCGGCCAGGTGTTCGTGGACGGCAACGAGATCACCCGCTTTGGCAACAAGAAATTGATCGAGTATAGGCGCAACCAGGTGGGGTTCGTGTTCCAGTTCTACAACCTCATCCCGAACCTGACGGCCCTGGAGAACGTGGAGATCGCCACGCAGCTTAGCATCGACCCGCTTTCGCCGGAGGGGGTGCTGGACCAGGTGGGCCTGGGCGACCGGCTGCAAAACTTCCCCGCCCAGCTTTCCGGCGGCGAGCAGCAACGGGTTTCCATCGCGAGAGCATTGGCGAAAAACCCGCGCCTGCTGCTGTGCGACGAACCCACCGGGGCCCTGGACTATGCCACCGGCAAACAGATTCTACAGTTGCTGCAAAAAACCTGCCGGGAAACGGGCACGACGGTGATCATCATCACCCATAACGGCGCATTGGAACCCATTGCCGACCGGATTGTCCGCATGCGCAGCGGGAAAATCCACAAGGTGACAATCAACGAAAAGCCCGTGGATGTGGCGGATTTGGAATGGTAATTTAGATGTTAGATTTCAGATATTAGATATTAGACGCACTTGATTTCAACGAAATCTAATGTCTATCGTCTAATGTCTAAAGTCTAGAAATGAGGTCACCATGCGTACAATACTTGCCGCCCTGGCCGCGATTACGGCGCTGATTTTGCTGCTCGCTTTTGGGCCGCAGAAGCTGCTGCATAAGATACCCCGGGACGCGCCAAGATATGAACTCACGATTTTGGCGACAAACGATCTGCACGGGCATCTGGACAAGCTGCGGGAATTGATCCCCGTGATCGAGGAAATCCGCGAAGAGCGCGAGCATGTGCTGCTGCTGGACGCGGGCGATATCTTCCGGCGCGGGCCCAACGAGGACCAGCAGGGACGCATTGAAATCGAGTTGCTCAACGAGATGGGCTATGACGCGATGGCGCTTGGCAACAACGAATTCGCGCTGCCCAATAATTTTAATACCAAAGACAGTGCTGAAATCCTGGAGGAAACCGACGCGCAAATCGCCAACATTATCAAATGGGCCGATTTCCCGGTGCTTTGCGCGAATGTGAAGGTAGAAAGCACGGATGATTACATCGCGGGCACGCGGCCGTACATTGTCGAAAAAGTCGGCAGCCTGGACATCGGCATCATCGGGGTTACCTCGATGAAACCCGCCAACCGGAAGATGGAAGCGGTCGCGGACAAGAAGTTCACCCCGGGCGACAAAGCCGTAAAGCAGCAGCTGCCACAGGTGAAGGAGGAATCCGACATCCAGATCGTATTGTCCCACGCGGGATATGCCGTCGACAAAAAAATGAAGGACGTTTCGGCCGTGATCGGCGGTGACGACCACATCAAGCTGAAAAATTACAAAAACAGGTATGGCGTCCCCATCACGCAGGGCGGCGGTGAGGAAAACTATAATCTTTCCCGGCTGGATTTGTCGTTCGCGCGGGTGAACGGCAAATGGAAGCTCCAATCGTCGCGTGGGCGGCTGTATTAATCAAATGAACGAAAATACCTGCAAGCACAAGAAAGGTATGGACTCAGCATGACAAAAGCATTATTCCGCGACACCCTGCGGGCCATCCGCAACACCCTTTCGCGCTTCGTTTCCATCGTGATCATCGTGGCGCTGGGCGTGGGGTTTTACGCGGGGCTCAAGGCGGTTTCGCCCAATATGAAGCGGGCCGCCGCGGATTTTTACGCGCAGCACCGGCTCGCGGACGTGGTGGTTCATTCCACCGCGGGGTTCGACGCGCGGGACCTGGAGGCGGTGCTTGCCTTGCCCGGGGTGGAAAGCGCCACGCTTTCCCGCTCCATCGACGGCATTTTGTATAGCATGGCCGAGGGCGAGGAGGACGTCATGGAACAGTCCATGACCGGCACGTCCTATGTCATCCGCGTGATCGGCTACGATTTTTCACAGACCGTGGGCACGGGCAGCAACCGGCGCAACCAGCTTACCCTGGTGGACGGCCGGTGGCCCGAGCGCAGCAATGAATGCGTGGTGAGCGCTTATGAAAACAGGACGGAGCCGCAATATTACAGGCTCAATCAGGTGATCAATATCAGGGGCGACCACGAGGACCTGCTGGACACCCTGCAAAGCGAGTATTACAAGGTGGTCGGCGTGGCGCACACCCCGGAATTCGTCGCCATGGAGCTTGGGGCTTCTACGGCGGGGGGCGGCGAGCTTTCCGGCTATATTTACATCCAGGACACGGCCTTTAAGATGGAAAACGAATACACCACCATGTACATCGCCGCGCAGGGGGCTTCCAATTACGCGGCCTACACAAGCGAATATAACACCGTCGTACGCCGCATGAAGGAAACCCTGGAGGAAGCGGGCAAGACTTTGGCGCGCCGGCGCGCGGACCGCGTGGAAAGCAACTACGGCCCGCAGATTGAGCAGGCGAAGCTGGACCTGGAGGAGGCGAAGACCAACGGCCTGGCCCAGCTGGAGCAGGCAAAAAAAGATATCAAGGAGCTGCGGGAAGGCGTGGAGGTTGGCCCGAAGGAAATTGAGGAGGGCCGCCGCAAACTCGAGCAGGCAAAGAAGGATTATGAGAAGGGCCAGACAGATTATCAGAAGGGCTATGCGGAATACGAAAAAAATTGGGCGGAATACAACGAAGCGATGAAGCAAGTTGACTCGCAGGATGTCGCCAGCAAGCTCATTGAATACGAGAACGGCAAAAGCCGCCTGGAGCGGGCGGAATACAGCTACGAGCTGGCGAAAACGGCGGTGCAGGCGGGCCGCAGCGCCATCCGCGTGGGCAAAAGCGCCGCGGAAAGCGGCGAAAAAAAGCGCATCGAAAACGCTTTGGCCATCATGGGGCAATACTTCCCCCTAACATCAAGAGACTACACCCTCGAAGGTCTGCTGGAACGCATCGACGAGGCCGAGGCCGACCTTGCCCGGCAGGAGGAGGCCCTGAAGGACGCGGAGGCGGAAATCGCGGCCGGGCGCAGGGAGCTCAAAGAGGCCGAGGGGAAAATCGCGGAATTCAGGAAATTCGAGCAGGCGGGCAAGGATTTGAACGCCGCCAAGGTGCAGCTGGATAAAGCTTACGCGCGATTGGAAGCCGCGCCGGGTGAAATCGCCAAGGCGGAAAAAGACCTGCAAGCCGCGGAGCTGCGCCTTGCCAGCGGGCAGTCCAAGGACGTGACCGCCGACCAGGACCTCGCCCGTGCGGAAGCGCAGTACGAGCGCCGGGTGGCCGACGCCGAGCGGAGGATCCGCCGGTACGAAAACCAGATGGCGGCCCTTTCCAACGCCCAGTGGATCATCACGGACCGCGACGGCTTCCCGGGCTACACCAACTACGGCGAAACCTCCGACAACATGGAGCAGTTCGCGGTGGTGTTCCCCCTGCTGTTCTTCCTCGTGGCGGCCCTTGTGAGCCTGACCACCATGACCCGCATGGTGGAGGACGAGCGCATGCAGGTGGGCGTGCTCAAGGCCTCCGGCTACGGCGGCGGGGCCATCGCCTTCAAGTATTTATTCTATGCCTCAACGGCGGGCCTTCTGGGCTGCATATTGGGCCTTGCCGCCGGGTTTACGTTCATCCCCTTCGCCATATTCACGGCATATAAGGTTCTCTATCTCATCCCCACGATGCGCCCGGGGTTCTTCCCCGGCACGGCGGCGATTGGGTTCGCGGCGGCGATGGTTTCCACTGTTGGCGCCGTGGTGTTTTCCGTGGCGCTGGCCCTGCGCAACCGCCCGGCGCAGCTCATGCGGCCCAAGGCGCCAAAGGCCGGCAAGCGCGTGTTCCTGGAATGGTTCCCCTTCATTTGGAGGCGTTTGGGCTTTAATGGCAAGGTGACGGTGCGCAACCTTATGCGCAACAAAAAGCGCATGATGATGACGTTTTCCGGGATCGTCGGGTGCACGGCGCTGCTGCTGACGGGCTTCGGCATCGGGAATTCCCTGGGCACCATGCTGGACAAGCAGTTCGGCCCGGAAAGCATCATGCAGTTCGACGCCCAGGCCATGCTCCAGGCCGACATGCGCGCAGGGGAGACGGAAGCGCTCCAGGTGTTCAACCAGCCGGGCCGCGTCAAGCGCATCCTGCCGGTGTTCCTCAAGAAGATGTACGCGGGGACCGAGGCCTTCGGCCGTCAAATCGACGTGACCATCGTCGTGCCGGCGATCAAAGAAGTGATTCCAGAGTTCACGCGCATGGTGGACGAAAAAACCGGCGCGCCGCTCACGTTCAATGACCAGGGCGCGTTCATCGGCGGCAAGGCGGCGGAGCTTATGAACCTCAAGGTGGGCGACACCATCACCATCCAGTCCGGCCCCATGAAAGGCGAGGTGCCTGTGGCAGGCATCGTGCGCAACTACGTGTACCATTATATTTATATGTCCTCCGCCGTCTACGAGCGCTGTTTCAACATTGAGGAGGCTACCTTCAACATGGTGCTGCTCAAGCTCGAGCCGGAGCTCAGCCGCAACACGGGCAGCCAGAAGGCCATCAACCAGGCCAAGGAATTACGCGCGCAGTTGGGGCGTGATCTTTCGGACACCGCCGAGGTCATCACCGTGGCCTTCAACCAGAACATCATCGATTCCGTGGGCGCGATGCTGGACATCATGCGTAGCGTGGTGGTGGCGGTCTTTACCATCGCTTCCGGGGCCCTCGCTTTTGTGGTGCTCTATAACCTCAATAATATCAATATCTACGAGCGCATACGGGAGCTCGCCACCATCAAGGTGCTGGGCTTTACCGACAAGGAAGCCGACATGTTCATCTACCGCGAGAATATCATCATCTCCATTTTCGGCATACTAGGGGGGCTGGCGCTGGGCATGCCCCTGCACCGCTATGTCATCACGGCGGCGGAAATCGAGAGCATGATGTTCGTGCGCACCCTGGACTGGGTCAACTACGTGTACGCGGCGTTAATCACCGTGGTGTTCGCCACGGCCATCAACGCCATGATGCACAGGAAGATCAAGGAGATCAACATGGTGGAAGCGCTCAAGAGCGTGGAGTGAATACAATTCGCAATGCCTAATTTATTTGAAGGAGCCGGGGTAGTTACCCTGGCTCCTGGTTGTTTTCTATTAGCGCACGTTCCAAGTCCATCCGTTTAGCCTTTGAATTCTTCGGGAATGAATAATATGGCATAGCTGCCGACGTTGATGTGGCGCATGCCCAGGCTGAACCAAGGCTCAGGCTCAAAACGCTTGCGGTAAGGAGATTGTGCCAGAGTATCCACCCCGCTGAAGTTCCGCGCGGACTTCAGCTGCGCTGTGAACACGCCCCGAATGGATATCATCCATGCCTTTTTGCAGTTCCGCGTCCAATTCTTCCTTGCTCAGCGCACCAAGGCATGGCGGCTGGCAGCTTCATTTCGAATGGAATGCCGTTGTGCAGCACCACTTGCCGCAGGAACATTCCAATGGCGCTGGATAGGGGAATTCCAAGCTGTCCCAATACCATTTCGGCATTGGATTTTAATTCAGGTTCAATGCGGGCGTAAATATTTGCGGTTCTTTGCATTGATCAGCACATCCTTTCATCTATATTATACTACAATGTGCTGACAAATGCAAGGGTTTGCATCATTTTATTTCGCACCCCTGATAATAATGCCCCAGTATCTCTTTGTACCCACTGCCTTGCCTCGCCATAAAGTCCGCGCCGTACTGGCTCATGCCCACGCTGTGGCCGTAGCCCCGGGTGGTCACGGCGAACATGGCGTCTTTTTCGTCGTAGTCCACAGTGAAGTCTGCGCTGCGAAGATCCAGGATTTCCCGCAGGGCGCGGCCCGTGAGCGCCTGCCCGCCCACCGCGATTTCCCGCACCATGCCGGATTCGCCGCGGGTGGGCTTTTCGAACCAGCTGACGGGACCGTCGTCCAGCGCGAACGTGTAATTTTTCTCCTTCGCGGCCGCTTGCAGGGCCCCTTTCATTTCCTCCGGCGTGAAGCTTACGGTTTTGGCGTAATCCGGGGCAAGGCGGTCGCCGGGGCTTTCGATGCCTTGCAGATACGGATGATCGGTGCCGCCCCAGTAGTTGGCGGCGCTTTCGGTTTTGCCGTGGCTCACGGCGTGGAACGCCGCGAGGATGGGCTCCCCCGCATAGGTGACGGTTTCGCCCCGCACGGCGGCAACGGCGCTTTGCAGCTTCGCCTCGTTCAGGTCAAAGCTGCCGCCCCAGCGGCGCTGGCGTTCCTCCCGGGAGATGTATTCCTGCTCCACCGTGCCGGAATCGCTGATGGCCTCGATCCCCGCGATCTCCGTGCGGTACCGGGCGTAGGTGAAGCTTGCCACGGCCTGGGCCTTGAGTGCTTCCTCGTGGGAATTCGCGGACATTTCCGCCGCCAGGACGCCCAGCAGGTACTCGTCCATTTGTAATTCCTCGATCTGCCCGCTGCCGCCGCGCATGACAGAGATCACTTCGCCGCCGCTTCCGGCTTTTTTTTCTGATGGCGGGGAGAGCTCGTTGGCCGGAGCGGTTTGGAGCTGGCCTTGTTCGGCTGTGTCTTGCGCAAGCGCATTAAATGCCTGCGCCAGCTGCCCGCCCAGTCCGAATAAGGGCATGAGCAGCAGCAGCAATAATATGATCAATCCAAAAAAGAACTGCTGCTTCATTTCGTTCACACCTTTCTTTTGCTTTCCGGTACCGGCGAGGCATGAAAATGATCTTGTTTTAATTTCAAGCTTGAATTCTCCTTGACTTTTCCGGGCGGTGGGGGTATAATGATACCTTGGACATCGTCTTTTCCATCTATATGCCGAAACGAGGACAATCATGACGCAACTGAATTCCCCCGGGAGCAAGGGCCTGACCTTCGGGCTGCTATTTTTTGCGGCGCTTGTGCTGGCGGTTGGCCTGCCCCTGCGGATATTCCAGCAGTTTACCCTGGTGGAGCCCAGCGGTTTTTGGCGGCGCGGGGAAGCCACGCAGTTTGTGCTATACGCGCTGGCCGCCGCGCTGGTTATGGTACCGGCTGTTTGCGCTATATTTATGAAACGCAAGGCGGCGCTTGATCTGACACGCCGCCGCCGCGCGGCGGAGGGCGTCGCCGCCCTCTTCGCGGCGTGCGCCATGCTGGCGGACGCGGCCGCCGCCGGCGTTCTCGCCAACGACCTGCTAAACGGCCTGGCAATGAACGCGGGGCGCGGCGGCTCGCAGATGATTTTCCGCTCGGGTGCGGCGGCTGTCGCCATGGAATCGGCGTTCGCGGTGTGCGCCGCGCTGCTGTTCGCCGGCCTTGCCATCGTCAACCTGTTCCCAAAAAAGAAGATATACCTCAACCGCCTGCTGTTGCTCACGCCGGTGTTCTGGGCCGCCAGCGGCATGCTGCGCCGTTTTGCCCGCACGATCAACTACCTGCGGGTCTCGGACCTGTTCCTCAGCGTGCTCACCCTGGCGGCGCTCACGCTGTTCTTCCTTTACTTCGCGCAGCTGTTCAGCGACATCAACAGCGAGCGGCGCGCGGCGCGGCTGTGTGCGGCGGGCATCCCGGCGGCCGTGCTGTGCCTGATGTGCTTTGTGCCCCGGGCGGCGGCGTACCTGGGCGGCGTGGCCCTTTCGCAGGACGCCACGCTGGATTTGTGGGCCCTGGCCCTGCCGGCGTTCATCCTGATTGTGATCGCGGGCAGGTTGAGGGTAGAGCATCCGGGGGATGGGGCGGAAATGGCGGAGGAGGAAGTGACGGGGGAGGATAAAGAAGAAGTGCCGACGGAAGAATCAGGGGAAGAGCCAGAGGAAGCATAATGCAACTATTTTTTTCAAACTCGCTGCTTGCCCTGCGGCAGGTGGCGATGCTCTATGTCATCGTGGGGCTTGGCGCCGCCGCCGAGCGCCTCAAATGGTTCCCGGAATCCACGGCAAGGCTGTGCACGAAGCTGCTTTTGTATTTGATTACCCCCTGCATGATCATCAGTTCCTTCCTCGCGATGGAATATTCGGCAAGGGCGCTGCGGGGCCTGCTGATCACCCTGGGCTGCGGCGTGCTGCTGCATGTCACTGGGATTCTGATCAGCTACCCCGCGTTCCGTGGATACAAGCGCCCGGATACGGATCACGTGCTGCATTACGCCTCGGTTTACGGCAACTGCGGCTACATGGGCCTGCCCCTGGCACAGGCCATGGCGGGCAGCGAGGGCGTGTTCTATTGCACGGCGATTATCCTCACGTTCCAGGTGTTTTCGTTTTCCCACGGCCAGTATGTCATGGGCAAAGCGAAATTTCGATGGCGCAGCTTGCTTCTCAACGCCGGTGTGATTTCAGTCGCGATTGGCCTGCCGCTGTTTTTGCTACAGGCGCCCGTGCCTGAACTCATCGCGAAGCCTGTGACGACCGTCGCGGCGATGAATTCGCCCTTGGCGATGCTCATGTTCGGCGCGTATCTTTCCCGCACGAAGTTCGGCGGGATCCTGCGCAACAAGAAAATATTTGTTTCGGCGGGGATTAAATTATTCGCGCTGCCTGCTGTGATGCTGACGGTTCTCGCGCTCCTCGGCATGGATTTTCCGCTGCGCAACGCCGTGCTGATCACCTCTTCAGCCCCACCCGCGAACAATACCGTGGTCTTCGCCGCCCGGCACGACAGGGATACGGGGTATGCCGCGCAGGTCACCGGCCTGCTGAGCATCATATCGATCATAACGATGCCGCTGATGATCGCGATTGGGCTTTCGGTGTGATGGATAGTAATAATTTGCGAAAAAAGTTAAAATAAAAAGCAACGCCCCCTTGACAGAACAGGCCCGATGGTGGTGAAGCGATGGAGTACTTAATCCTCTTGAACATCATTTTGATTTTGTTGGACGATCTCTTACGCAGATAAGGCAGAACGATCGAAAAGTTTTCCGAGAAAAATTTTACTTGACAAATCCAAACAATCCTGCTATAATATTTTATGTTCTGCCAAAGACAGCCGGCGCCGGGGTTCCGGTGTAAACAAGTTTGACGCTTGCGCCCGCCGAGGAAGGGACTTTGATCTTATGAGCCATGAGATGATTGTGTCTTTTGCGTTGCGGCAGAAGGCTCATTTTATTTTATATGGAGGTGAACCAAGCACATGCCAAGCCCAAAAATTCTGGAGCAGAAAAAAGCGGCCGTGAGCGCCCTCGCGCAGGACCTGCGCGATTCCGTCACCGGCGTCCTGGTGGAGTACAAGGGCATCAATGTCGCGGACGACACAAAGCTGCGCCGGGACCTGCGCGCCGCCGGCGTGAACTACCGCGTGGTGAAGAACACGCTGCTGGAGCTTGCCGCCAAGGAAGCGCAGCTCGAAAGCCTGACGCCGTTCCTCACGGGCACGACGGCCCTTGCCACCAGCGCCGAGGACTATGCCGCGGCCGCGCGCATTCTGTCCAAGTACGCCCTCACCAGCAAGACGTTCAACCTGAAAACGGGATTCCTGGACGGCCAGGTAATTGACAAAACGAAGCTCGACGCATTGGCCAAGCTGCCCTCCCGCGAGGTGCTGCTGGCAACCGTCTGCTGCGCGTTCCAGGCGCCCATCGCGGCATTCGCCCGCGCGGTGCAGGCCGTCGTCGACAAAGACGCAACCGCGGAAGCTGAACCAACCCCCGCAGAAGCATGATCTAAAGTCTAACATCTAAAATCTAGTAAGGAGATTATCATTATGGCATCCGAAGCGATTCAAAGCATCATCGAAACCCTGAAAGGGCTTACCGTTCTGGAACTGAGCGAGCTCGTCCACGCCGTGGAGGAGGAGTTCGGCGTTTCCGCCGCCGCCGCCGTGGCCGTTGCCGGCCCCGTTGAGGCTGGCCCCGCCATCGAGGAAGAGCAAACCGAGTTCGACGTAGTGCTCACCGCGGTTGGTCCCAGCAAGATCCCCGTGATCAAGGCCGTGCGCGAGCTGACGGGCCTGGGCCTCGCCGACGCGAAGAAGCTCGTTGACGCCGTGCCCAGCGCCGTCAAGGAAAAAATCAGCAAGGACGACGCCGAAGCCGCGAAAGCCAAGCTCGAGGAAGTCGGCGCGACGGTTGAAATTAAGTAGGAATCAGGAAGCAAGAAACAGGAGCCAGGGTGTTGTGCCAGGGCTCCTGATTTTTCATGGTTTTGTACGGCGGATTTGGCCGCTCCGCGATTGCATCCCCAGTCGCCGCGCTACAGTTTTACTATGAACGAAGTTTGTTCGCGTCGACAGCCCCCGCGGTGCGCAGGGGCCGTTCGGGCGGGTAGCCGTTGGGGCTTGCGATGAAGAAAAATTTCAAAAAAACCTAAAAAAACGCTTGACATTTGTTTTTGCTTGTGGTACAATGCTTTGGCGTGCGTTTTTGGGGTGATTGCTCCAAGCGTACGCGGTATGCGATGACGTAGAAGGTGGCTGCCCCGACGAGGCAGGGAATTTCTACCGAGTATGTCCGATTTTAAACCGGGCGAACGAGTTTGGCCAAATGCGTGAGCCGCGCTCCCGGGGATCAAAAGTTCCCGGATTTTCTTAACGAAAACGGATGGAACACCCGGCGGCGTTGCGAGATAATTTCACGCCGCGAAGTGGATCTTCTTGCGCAAAACAGCCCTCTCGCCAAACAAAGAAAGGCGTGACACCATGGCAAAAGGCAATATCCGTATTCGTTTGAAAGGCTATGATCACTCATTGGTGGACAAGGCCGCCGAGCGCATTGTGGAAACCGCGAAGGCTTCCGGCGCGCAGGTTTCCGGCCCCGTGCCCCTGCCCACGGAAAAAGAGATCATCACCATCCTGCGCGCTGTGCATAAATATAAGGACAGCCGCGAGCAGTTCGAGCAGCGCACCCACAAGCGCCTGATCGACATTCTTCGCCCCACAGGCAAAACCGTGGAAGCCCTTTCTGGCTTGGAGCTCCCGGCGGGCGTCGAGATCGAAATCAAGCTGTAGGTCAAGTTGATCTAAAGGTCAACCAATAACCGAATAAGGAGGTAAGTATCCAAATGGAAAAGGCGATCATCGGCAAGAAGCTGGGCATGACCCAGGTGTTCGATGAAAAGGGGAATGTCGTTCCGGTCACGGTTGTGGAAGCGGGCCCCTGCCCGGTGGTTTATTTGAAAACCCGGGAAAACGACGGCTACGAAGCGGTGCAGCTGGGGTTCGGCGACATCCGCGTGAAGAAAGTGACAAAGCCTATGGCGGGCCACTTCAAAAAGCAGGGCACGGCGCCCAAGCGTACATTGAAGGAATTCCCCATAGCGAACGTGCAGGTGGGCGATATCATCAAGGCGGACGTTTTCGCCCCTGGCGAAAAAGTGGACGTGGTGGGCACCAGCAAGGGCAAGGGAACCGCCGGCGTCATCAAGCGCTGGAAGTTCAGCCGCCTGAAGGAAACCCACGGCTCCGGCCCGGTCGGCCGCAAAGGCGGATCCATCGGCGCATGCTCCACGCCCTCCCGCGTATATAAAGGAAAGAAGATGTCCGGGCGCATGGGCAACGAGCGCGTCACGATCCAGAACCTCACCGTCGTAAAGGCCGACGCCGAGCACAACCTTCTGGCCATCAAGGGGGCCATCCCCGGGCCAAAGGGCGGCATCGTCCTTGTGCAATCCGCCGTGAAGGCAAAAGCAGCATAATGAAAGGAGTCCATCTCACATGCCAATGATTAGCGTATACGACGCGGCGGGCGCTGTGACGGGCGAAATCGCCCTGAGCGACTCCGTGTTCGGCATCGAGCCGCATGTGCCCTCGATGCATTTGATGGTGCGGCAGTATCTCGCGAACCGGCGCCGCGGCACCCAGTCCACCCTTACCCGCGCGGAAGTTCGCGGCGGCGGCAAAAAGCCCTGGCGGCAAAAAGGATCCGGTCGCTCCCGGCAAGGCTCCACCCGCTCCCCCCAATGGACCCACGGCGGCGTGGCCCTGGGTCCAAAGCCCCGGGACTACGGCTTTGCGGTCAACAAGAAAGTCAAGCGCCTGGCCATGAAGAGCGCCCTGAGTTCCAAAGTCCGCGACGAGGAAATCAAGATTCTTTCCGGCTTCGGGCTGGAGGAAATCAAAACAAAAGAAGCCGCGAACGTGCTCAAAGCCCTGGAGACCGGCAAAAAAACAATGATCGTGACTCCGGAAAGCGACCAGGTGGTTTACAAGAGCGCCCGCAACATCGCGGGAGTCAAAGTCGCCCCGGTCAACAACCTTTCGGTATACGACATCCTCAACTGCGATACCCTTCTGGTTTTGCAGGACGCGGTTGGTAAGATCGAGGAGGTGTTCGCATGAAGCTGGCACAAGACATCATCCTGCGGCCCATCATCTCGGAAGCTTCCATGATCGGCGCCGCCAGCGAGGAAAAGCGCAAATACACCTTCGCCGTGGCGCGCGGCGCCAACAAGCCCGAGATCGCCCGCGCGGTGGAAGAGCTGTTCAAAGTGCGGGTGGAAAAAGTCAACACCATGAACATGAAGGGCAAGCCCCGCCGCTACGGCCGGTTCGAAGGCTACACGTCCGCCTGGAAAAAGGCGATCGTGACCCTCACGGAAGACAGCAAGAGCATCGAATTCTTCGACGGAATGATGTAAGCGTTTAGACTTTAGACTTTAGATGTTAGACGTTAGACTTCCGAAAAACTAACGGCATCTTAGAAGGAGTAACACATTGGCTATTCGTGTTTATAAACCCACGACCAACGCGCGCCGGAATATGTCCACAACGGACTATTCGGGGCTGAGCAAGGTAAAGCCAGAGCGCAGTTTGCTGGCGCCCAAGAAAAAGCATTCGGGCCGCAACAGCTATGGCCGCATCACCGTGCGGCACCGGGGCGGCGGCAACCGCAGAAAGTACCGCATCATCGATTTCAAGCGCCGCAAGTTCGATATCCCGGCGGAGGTCAAGACCCTGG
>Ga0123356_10000809_pt1 | contig 34751 bp, 34 predicted proteins | sample TergutEmb28metaG_2_FD_92546 | JGI IMG/M metagenome (GOLD analysis project Ga0123356, IMG submission 92546) | Embiratermes neotenicus P3 segment gut microbial communities from Petit-Saut dam, French Guiana - Emb289 P3 | ecosystem: Host-associated > Arthropoda: Insects > Digestive system > Gut ...
CCTTACGGATGTGTACATTTTTGAAACTTGACCAAAGGTCAAGAGGCTTCGAGGTAAGAGCCTGTGAAAAACCAATTACTTATCTAAAATTTATTTTCTCGTTTTTAATGTAAGCGGATTTTTACTACGGCTTCTTTTCTGCAGAAAAGGAGTTTTTATGAGATTGTATACGAGTATCCTTGTTTTCCTTTTATTACTTCCGGTTTTTGTTAACGGACAAGACACAACAGACGATGATTTTTTCTTCATAAACGATGTCGGCATCACTGTTACCGGAACAATACAAACAAGTCAGCAAATGACTGTAATCGAAAAAGAAGAAATTGAACGAAGTGGTTCAGATGATCTTGCAAATCTTTTACAGGAAAGACTCGGACTAAACATTGTCCGCTTAGGTCCTTACGGCAATCAGACAGGAATAAATTTACGAGGACTTGATTCAAGGCGAATTGCTTTTTTAATAGACGGCGTGCCTGTAAATTCATCTAATGACGGAAGGTTCGATTTTAATCAAATTGATTTAAATTCCATTGAACGTATCGAAATAATTTACGGCGGCTCTGATACAAAGTACAATGTGTCAGGCGCAATAGGCGGTGTAATAAATATTATCACAGTCCGAAAAAACGATCCGGGACTGCGTCTTTCTTTATCGGTTTCCAATACTTCTATTTTACCGCAAAGATATACTGACAGCGGCGGCACTAATCAAAGCTCCCATTTGATAGATTTATTTGATACACAGAATTATTCGTTATCTGCCATTTACGGTACTGAATCGTTTTCTTTTTCTTCCAATGTTTTTTTTAACCGAGCAGAAAATCATTTTACTTACGATGATAATACAGATATTAAACGCCGTAAGGAAAATAACGAGGTTTGGGATTTTGGCACTGCTTTGTCATTAGTATGGCAGCTGCCTGATTTATCAAAATTTATTATTTCTAGTAATTTTTATTACAGTGATAAAAATATTCCTAATCCATGGTCTTTAAACGGTAATCCTGATAATCAACTGGATTTTTCCATAGGACAGAATTTCATTTTTGATAAACCTCGCGCTTTTATAGATGATCTTGCGGCAGAAATTTCGCTTTCCTGGAATTTTCTACGCAGGGATTATACGCCAGAACCGACATCATTTGATCCAGACCCTGACTTTTCGCGCATTGATCAATATAACCTGACTATAATAAACCGCTGGAATTGGTTTACTGCAGATTACCTTACTTTAAGAAGCGGAATTGATTACCGTTTTGTTTATCTAAATTCTACTACGATGGATACTCGCAGCAGACACGATGGCGGTATTTACCTTACAGCAGAACTTGAACTTGCAGAATCATTTATGTTAATTCCATCAGTTAAAATTGTTTATACAAGCGAAGGTACTGGAAATACTGCAATAATTCCAAAACTAGGATTATTATGGAATGTAACAGACAACTTTGTAATTAAAAATAATTACTTTAGAAGTTTTAAATTTCCTGATTTCCAAGACCTTTACTGGGCAGATGACGGATGGGGTTCAATCGGAAATCCCAACTTACGCCCTGAAGACGGATGGGGCGCTGATATTGGAGCTTCATGGAATATAACTAATTCAATGCAAATAGAAACAGTTTTTTGGTTACAATGGTTGAAAGATTCCATACAGTGGTTTGAATATGCGCCGTGGAGTTACAGACCTGAAAATGTAGAAGAAGCGGTTTTTTTTGGGTTGGATAATAAAATTAATCTTGAAATACCGATTTCTAAAGGATTTATACAAAAAATTATTCCTTCGATTTATTACAATTTTCTTTTAAGTTATATGCTCGATGACGGTAAAACTTTTTCGTCTGATGTGCGTGTTCCCTACAGTCCTTTGTTTACAGCAGGTTTTTCTTTAAATATAATTTGGGAAACCGGATCAGTATTATTATCAGGGCATTTTGAAAGCGAACGCTTTGATACCACTCCTTCGAATTTATTAAAACCTCATTTTCTATTTAATGCTTCAATGAATCAAAAAATAGGAGATAATCTTGTTATGTTTGGAGCACTTCGTAATATTCTTAACTCTTCTTATCAATCACGTTATAATTGTCCCATGCCGGGGATAACTTTAACATTAGGTATGCGTGTAAACTTGGAGGTTGGAAATGAATAAAATAATTATTTTTTTGCTGACAGTATTATGTTTAAGCTGTACTGGAGACAAAAGTAAAGAAATAATAGATAGGTCGGGGCGGACGGTTGTAATAAACAGGGCAATCAATCGCATTGTTTCGACAGCGCCGTCGAATACAGAAATAATCGTAGACCTTGGACAGACTCATAAACTTGTCGCCATTGATATTCATTCGGCAAATATCGACGGCGTTCCTTCCGGTTTGCCTTTACTGGATTTTTTCTACCCTGATGCCGAAGTAATTATCAGCCTGCAGCCCGATATTATTATCGCAAGCGGGCATAATCCCACGGGTACTGGCGAAGATCCTTTTAAACTTTTGCGCGACATGGGAATTCCTGTTGTGTATATTTCCATGAGTAAAAGTATCGAAGATATTTATTTGGACATAGGATTTATCGCCCAGCTTTTACAGGCAGAAAAAGAAGGAGAAGCTCTTATTCATTCCATGAGAACGCAAGTACAAGAAATTAGACAAAGAACAGAACATATTCAAAATAAAAAGTCTGTGTATTTTGAAATTTCCACTGCGCCTGATATGATGACATTCGGTAAGGACAGCTTCATCGACGATATGATTTCTATAATAAATGCACGTAACATTTTTGGAAATGAAGCCACGTTTGTTATGCCGGGAGCGGAATCCATTATCGAGCGTAACCCCGATGTGATCCTTACCAGTGTTAATTACATTGACGATCCTATTGGCGAAATAAAGTTACGCCCGGGTTTTAATCATATTAACGCGGTTATTAATAACCAGATTTTTTATATTGATAATGATTCGTCGTCACGGCCTTCGTCGAGAGTGATTTTGGCGCTGCGGCAAATGAGCGAGGCTGTGTACGGTGATCGGGAATAAACATCAATCACAAAATTCTACCACGAACCATCACGAACCATCACGAAAAGCGACAAGATTTCGAATTAAAAGTTCGTGGTTTTCGCGTGGTTCGTGGTCAAATAAAAAAAGTATTATTCTATGTTTTTTGATTTCAATGTTATTAATAATTGCAGCATCATCTCTTGGCAGCACAAACATTAGTTTTTTTAATACAATTCAGATAGTCTTACATAAAATATTCGGACTGGCGATTTCGCAAGATATTAACCCTGCGAATGTTTCGATTGTGTGGATATTGCGGCTGCCTCGAGTTTTGCTTGCTTTCCTTGTCGGCGGAAGCCTTGCGATGAGCGGCGCTGTGTGTCAGTCAATTTTGCGAAACCCTCTTGCATCGCCTTATATTTTAGGAGTGTCATCGGGCGCGTCATTAGGAGCGGGAATTATTATCATAACCGGAATTACACTCCCCTTTTTGTACGGATTTTCTCTGCCATTAACGGGTTTTATTTTCGGACTTTTAACTGTCTTTTTTGTCGCTTCGTTTTCATCACGAATCGATAAATCAATGTCGAATAACACCATTATTTTATGCGGTATGGTTCTTTCTCTCTTTTTAAACGCAATCCTTACAACTTTAAGCGCAGTTTTTTCCGATGACTTACGCCGTATCGCTTTATGGCAAATGGGAAGTTTCGCAATGCGCGGATGGACTTATGTCGGGCTTCTTCTGCCTTTTTTATTAATTGGAGTTGCAGGTATTTTTCTTTACACAAAAGAAATGGACATTTTAAGTTTCGGCGATGAACAGGCAAAATCTGCCGGCATCGAAACAGGCGCACTTCGAAAAAAACTGCTCGCTCTTTGCGCCGTGTTAACAGGAGCAGCAGTAGCTCTTAGCGGCGTTATCGGTTTTGTTGATTTAATTGCGCCTCATGCGGCACGGCGAATCATCGGTTCACGCCACAAGTATTTAATTCCCATGTCTTTTTTTCTTGGCGGCTCATTAATGGTTTGCACGGATTTAATCGCAAGAACTGTTATCTCGCCTTCGGAACTTCCTGTGGGAGCGATCACAGCGCTTATCGGTGCGCCGTTTTTTGTTTGGGTTTATTTTCGAAAAAGAGGTTCACACGGAGGCACGGAGGCGCAAAGAACACGGAGTAAGAGAATGGGGAATAAATAGTGTTAAATATAAAAGATTTGTTTGCCGGATATAACGGCGCGGATGTTATTTGTAATATAAACTTCGATGTAAAAAACGGAGAAAGTCTTTGTATACTTGGACCTAACGGCTGCGGAAAAAGTACTTTACTTAAAGCAATCGCACGAATTATAGAATATCGAGGTATTGTTTCCATGAACGGCGAAGACACTTCCGGTATCCCTCGTAAAGAGTTCGCAAAAAAAATAGCGTTATTAAGCCAGAGCGCACAAGTTTTTTTCCCGTACACAGTTTTAGAAACTGTTTCGATGGGGCGTTACGCATACTCACAGGGTTTTTTAAAAAGCAATTCCGCCGAAGATTTTTCCATAATTAATGACATTGTAAAAAAACTAGATATATGGGATATAAAAGATCGCATGATCGACGAACTTTCCGGCGGAACTTTGCAAAGAGTTTTTTTGGCAAGAACGCTTGCGCAAACCCCGGATTTAATTTTACTAGACGAGCCTGCTAACCACCTGGATTTAAAACACCAAATTGAACTTTTAAAATTCCTTCGAACATGGGTCAAGGAAAACAATAAAATGTTAATCAGCGTATTTCACGATCTTAACCTTGCACGTCAATTCGGCGATACGGCAATTGTTATGAATGACGGCACTATAGCCGCCAATGCAAATATCAACGAAGTTTTAAACAGTAATGTTTTAAGCGATGTATACGGAATCGACATCCGCAAGTTTATGTTAGAATCACTGGAAAAGTGGAAATAAAAACCGCAGGTCACTTATCCGATTTACTATTGGTACACTACCCTTTCTTCGCAATTTTGCCCCAGGTATCACGCAAGCCGACTGTTCTATTAAACACAGGTTTTCCATCTGATGTGTCAGGGTCACGGACATAGTAACCAAGACGTTCAAACTGGAAAGCCTGCCCTACAGCGGCATTTGCGATTTCAGGTTCGCCGTAAGCGTTTAATATTTCCAGCGAATTGGGATTTAAGTTATCTGTAAACTCACCCGGAGTGCCGTCAGCGCGGGCAGTTATTTCCATCGCACGCTCTTTATTAAAAAGATGATCGTATAGGCGCACTTCGATAGGCACTGCATTAACCGCACTAACCCAGTGGATCGTACCTTTTACTTTTTTTGTTTCTGCTGTTGCACTGTCAGTATTTACACTTCCGCTTTTTGTCTGCGGATCATAAGTGCAGCGCACCGCTGTAATGTTGCCGCTTGCGTCTTTGTCAAAACCTGTGCAGGTAACAATGTACGCATAACGAAGGCGAACAGTATTTCCGGGAAAGAGGCGAAAATATTTTGGCGGCGGAACTTCTTCAAAATCATCATGTTCAATCCACAGTTCGCGCGAAAACGGCACTATTCGTTTCCCGGCGCTTTCATCTTCGGGATTATTAACAGCTTCCAAGTCTTCAGTTTTGCCTTCTTCCCAATTTTCTATGATAAGTTTTAAAGGCCGCAAAACTGCCATTATCCGCAATGCTCGTTTGTTTAAATCTTCACGAAGACAAAACTCAAGGAATGCAATGTCTGCCATGCTGTCGGTTTTGGAAATGCCAACCTGAGATACAAAACTACGGATCGCTTCTGGGGTATAACCTCGCCTTCGAAGTCCTGCGATTGTCGGCATTCTTGGGTCGTCCCAGCCTGACACATATTTTTCCTGTACAAGTTTTAAAAGCCATCGTTTGCTCATAACGGTGTATGTTAAATTAAGCCGCGCAAACTCAATTTGCCGTGACGGAAAAACTTCCGCTTCTTTTATAAACCATTCGTAAAGCGGGCGATGTATTTCGTATTCCAGCGAACAAAGCGAATGTGTTATTCCTTCTTTCGCGTCGGAAAGCGGATGTTGGAAATCATACATGGGGTAAATACACCAGCTGTCGCCTGTGCGGTAGTGATGTTCACGGCGTATGCGGTACATAACGGGGTCTCGCATAATTAAATTGGGATGAGTCATGTCGATTTTCGCGCGCAGGGTTCTGGCTCCGTCGGCAAACTCGCCAGCGCGCATTCTGGCAAAAAGATCAAGGTTTTCTTCAACACTGCGATCACGATACGGGCTGTTTTTTCCCGGAGGAGTCTCTGTTATATTGTTCTTGTCTTTAACTGCAGTTCCGCGATACTCGCTCATTTCAACATCTGTTAAATCATCAACATAAGCATTGCCTTTTTTAATTATCTTTACAGCAAGTTCGTACAAGTGCTCGTAATAATCCGAAGCGTAATATTCACGATCTTCCCAGTCATATCCCATCCATTTAATGTCACGCTTGATCGCCTCGACATAAGAGATATCTTCTTTTTCGGGGTTTGTATCGTCAAAGCGCAGATTGCACTTGCCGCCAAAACGCTCTGCCATTAAAAAATCAATATAAAACGCTTTGCAGTGACCGATGTGCAGCCAGCCGTTAGGCTCGGGCGGGAAACGAGTATGCACATAACTGAATCTGCCTGACGCCAAATCCTCTTTAATAAATTCGCTTATAAAATCTGTACCTGTGGTTTTATCGGTACAAACAGAGTTTGTATTTTCTGCGTTATTCATATTTATTTCCTTATTTAAATTAAAAATTCGTCAGATAACAAAGACCAAGAAGCAGAATCGCCCACAAAACATTATCGCCTTTGTCTATATTTTTATTATTAATTTCGTTTAACAATTCAAGTTTGCTGCCATACCACCAAAAAAGCCCCATCTGCGCATCTATGCGGAAAGTATATTCGGCAAAATCTTCTTTTTCACTTTGAGAGCCGAAAAATAAATACGCAAGCTCGTCAAGAATTACATTAAATTTTTCGATAGCTTTTATAAAATCGGCTTTTTCAATTGTTTCCATGAAAGATGGAATATCATCCTGAAGTTTGCCTTTGCGGGTTTCGTCTGACTTTTCGACCCAGGTTTTTTTTATCAATAAGTCCAGATTGTTTTGGAAAAGGTCTAGGAACACACGAAAATCATTGCTGTTTTTATCGATTCCAAGCAAGCGCTGATATTCAACGCCGATTCCCAAAGACTTGGCAAACTCACCTACAGCTTTTAAATCCGGTTTTTGACCTTTTAAAAGTTTGTCTTTCAAAAACAGGCGCTCCGCAGTTTTGCGGTATTCGCCGGGCATTGAAAAATTGGTAGACGGATTGCCTCTATACATAACTTTAAGATGAACAAAAAACGCGATTTAGTCAAGATGGCAAGTGCCTGACACTCTTTTAAAAATATGATAAAATTAGTTATGGAAACACAATGTACATTAAATGTAAGAACCTACGAATGTGACGGCTACAATCATGTAAACAACGCAAATTATCTAAATTATTTGGAGTACGCCCGTTACGAGTTTTTAAGAGAAGTAGGTTTTGATTATGACAAGGCGACAAAAGCAGGTTTTGGAACATACATTTCCAGAATAGAAATTGATTACAAAAAACCCGCCTTTACCGATGATACTCTTATAATAAAATCAAAACCTGTAAAAAAAGGCGCGGTAAGCGGAACAATTTCTCAGCAAATATGGCGCGGAGAAGATTTAATAATCGACGCAAAAGTTACCTGGGTATTTGTTGATTCAAGAGGAATCCCCGCAAAAATTCCTGCTGAGTTTGACCTTCCCGGATTAAAGCCGTGAAGTGGCTTATTTTTGTTAAACTTTTTTTTGAAATATTTATAAAAACCTCATTAGCAATATTGGGGTTGTTGATTATAGTTTATGCAATTAATGTTTCAAGATTATGGAGCAGGTTTGACATTTCTGTTTTTCTAACCGGAGTATTCGGATTACTAATAATTATCGCAGTAATCAAATTTAATTTAATTTTAAAATTAATAAAGAAAATTCCGCTTGCGGTAAAAATCGCATGTATTGTAATTTGCTGTGTTTTTGTATCATCTTTTATTATTATACAGGGCGTTATTATTTCGAACATGAGCGGTAAACCACCAGTAGTAGATGCAGAAATTGATTATGTTATTGTACTTGGCTGCCAGGTTGTAGGCATTTATCCTTCTTTTCCGCTTGTAAGAAGAATTAATACCGCTTCAAAATATCTTTTGGAAAACCCGGATGTAATGGCTGTCGCTTCCGGCGGCCAGGGTCCCGGTGAAGATATTCCTGAAGCTGATGTTATCAGAAAATATTTGATAGAAAACGGAATAGAAAAAGAAAGAATATTGATAGAAGATAAATCAAGAAACACTGTGCAAAATTTAAAAAACTCAGATGAATTATTTAATTTAAAAGATAAAAATATTTTAATTGTCACGACCGATTATCATATGTTCCGTTCAATTGCAGTCGCAAAAAAATTGGGTTACAAAAATGTATACGGGCTTCCAAGTATCAGCCAAAGATCTGTATTGCCCGCATACCTGTTTCGTGAATATGCTTCTGTTATGTATTATATACTGTTAAGAAGGATATAAATATGAAGAAAAAACATTTTAATCCTTTTTTTTTGTATTCCATTTTATTTATTTCATGCAGTACAATATCTGTGCAAACATACAATATAAAATCTTCGTTAATCGCAGAACAAACCAGCATTAAAATTATTTTAATTTCTGATCTGCACAGTACAGTTCATAAAAACAATCAGGGTGATTTGATAGATTTAATTATTAGTGAGAATCCTGATTTAATTGTAATGACAGGTGATATTTACTGCCACGACGCTCCCATGAAGGGGGTTCATTTATTATTATCCGGTATTCAAAATACAGCGCCGATTTTTTATGTTACGGGAAATCATGAAAACTCAAACCGTAATTTTGACGAGATAATGGAAGAGCTATTTTCTTTTGGAGTAATAATATTGTCTGATACATACAGAGAAATAGAAATAAACGGTAACAAAATAATAATAGCCGGCATTGAAGACCCAAATAGAATCTACAGAGTGCCCGGTTATAATCAGGATGAAGTCATGGAAGAGACTTTCAGGAAGTTAGACGACATTCATTTATATAAAATATTGCTTACCCACCGCTCGGAATCTATAGAAAAATATAAAAATTATTCATTCGATTTAATTTTGTCAGGTCATGCTCACGGGGGGCAGGTAAGACTTTTTGGAATAAACGGATTATACGCGCCGCATCAGGGATTTTTCCCAAAATATGCGGGAGGCGTTTACACACACGGCGATTTAAACCACATTGTAAGCAGAGGTCTTTCCGTTTCATCTGTTCCCCGCATCTTTAACCCGCCGGAACTTGTGGTAATTGTTATAAATGGAGAAGAATAGACACTTCGCAATCTATTAGGAAGAGCTTGCATGTCTTTGCAAATATTGCTATTCTTTACCATATATGAGCATACGTTGGAAAACCAAGGAGTATTTAAACAATGAGTAATGATATTACCCAAATGCGCAATATCGGGATTAGTGCCCATATTGATTCAGGCAAAACTACTTTGTCCGAGCGCATTTTGTTTTACAGTAAAAAAATTCACGCCATTCACGAAGTCCGCGGCAAGGACGGAGTCGGCGCTACTATGGACCATATGGAACTAGAAAGGGAGCGCGGTATTACGATTCAATCCGCTGCCACTCAAGTTACCTGGAAGGATCACACTGTCAATGTAATCGATACGCCAGGGCACGTTGATTTTACCATCGAAGTTGAAAGATCGCTGCGTGTTTTGGACGGAGCGATTCTGGTTCTTTGCGCAGTCGGCGGAGTGCAGTCCCAATCAATTACCGTAGACCGTCAGCTTAAACGCTACAATGTTCCACGTATAGCATTTATAAACAAATGCGATCGCACTGGAGCCAACCCTTTTAAAGTGTGTCTTCAGTTACGTGAAAAACTGGGTCTTAATGCCATGATGATTCAAATCCCTATCGGGCTTGAAGATAAACTCGAAGGGGTCGTAGACCTTATTACAATGAAAGCCGTTTATTTTGACGGAGCGCAGGGGGAAACGCTTCGTCTTGCAGAAATACCTGCGCACCTTAAAGCCGATGCCGATAAATACCGCGAGGAGCTGCTAGATGCAATTTCTATGTTCTGCGATGATCTTGCCGAAAAATTTCTTGGCGGAGAACGAATCGAAGAAGATTTAATACATGCGGCAATTCGTAAGGGTACACTTAGCGAGCAGCTTGTTCCCGTGATGATGGGTTCGGCTTACAAGTTCAAGGGAATCCAGCCGCTTCTTGACGGAGTAGTGCATTATCTGCCCGATCCTACCGAAGTTAAAAATTTCGCACTGGATCTAAATAATAACGAAGAAAAAATAGAACTTGGAAGCGATGATAAAGGTTCGACAGTTGCGCTCGGTTTTAAACTGGAAGACGGTCAATACGGACAGCTCACTTATGTGCGCATTTATCAGGGTAAATTAAAAAAAGGCGAAGAGCTTTTAAATACCAGAGCCCGCAAAAAATTTAAAGTCGGGCGGCTTGTGCGAATGCACGCAGACAGTATGGAAGATATTAACGAAGGTTCGCCCGGTGACATTGTTGCGCTTTTTGGAATTGAATGCGCAAGCGGCGACACATTCTGCGGCGGCGGTGTAAATTATGCGATGACTTCGATGTTTGTGCCCGCTCCTGTAATTTCGCTTGCAGTCACACCAAAGGATAAAAAAAGCGCCGACCAGATGGCAAAGGCATTAAACAGATTTACAAAAGAAGATCCTACTTTTCAAACCTATGTTGATGCGGAATCCAACCAGACGATCATCAAAGGGATGGGCGAGCTTCACCTCGAAGTTTATATCGAACGAATGCGCCGCGAATACAAGTGCGAAGTTGATACAGGCGCACCGCAGGTTGCATACCGCGAAGCCATTACTCAAAAGGCAGAGTTCAATTACACCCACAGAAAGCAGACAGGCGGCTCAGGTCAGTTTGGGCGGGTTGCAGGTTTCATGGAACCGTACGCCGATGGCGATTACGAATTTGTCGATATGATAAAAGGCGGCTCGATACCAACAGAATATGTGCCAAGCTGTGATAAGGGCTTTAAAGAAGCTGTTAAAAAAGGCAGCTTGATTGGCTTCCCGATTGTAAATATCCGCTGTTTAATAAATGACGGACAAAGCCACCCTGTAGATTCGTCGGATATTGCGTTCCAGCAGGCGGCTATCGGTGCTTTTCGCGAGGCGTACAATAAGGCAAAACCATGCATACTGGAGCCGATCATGAAAGTGTCGGTGGAAGGACCATCGGAGTTTGCGGGAAATATTTTCGGGTCAATTAATCAAAGACGTGGTATAATTTCATCGTCTGTCGAAGACGGGCATTTTTCGCGTGTGGAAGCGGAAGTTCCATTAAGTGAAATGTTCGGTTATTCTACAACTTTGCGTTCGCTCACACAGGGCAAGGCGGAGTTTACAATGGAATTTGAAAAATACGCTAAAGTACCGCAAAGCGTTTCAGAAGCGCTGACAAAAAACCAGGAGAAAAAATGATTTTAAGCGAACTAATTCAGCGAAGCCCAATCCGCATTTTTGAACAATCGATACACGGCGGTTTAAAAGCCGGCGAAATCGGCGTTATCTCTTCCCCTAACGGAGTGGGAAAAACATCGGTGCTTGTACAGCTTGCAATGGATAAACTTCTGCAGGGCAAAAAAGTAATTCATGTTTCTTTTACCCAGCACAATCAATATGTTCCATTATGGTATGACGATATTTTCTCCGAGTTTACCAGCAAAAAAAATCTTGAAAACGCGGCAGAAATAAAAAACGACTTGGTAAAAAACCGCGTTTTAATGAATTTTAACCAGGACGGTGTTACAAAAGATCAAATTTTAAAAAGCCTTAGAGCAATGATTATCGAAGGCGGTTTTAAAGCCGATTCAATTATAATCGATGGTTTTGATTTTGCCCGCCATGCTGATTCTGCCAGCGCTGCCGCAAATACTTCTGTCACATCTGTTTTAACCAAAGAAAAAGAAACAGATTTATTCGCAAACTTTAAAGCTGTAAAAAACTTCGCAACAGAAATGGGGCTTAGTATCTGGTACAGCTGTTCTGTAAATGATGATGCTCAGTACGACAAGGAAAATATTCCTGCAGCGCTTAATAGTTTTATTAATAACATTGATATTGTGATTGTACTGCAGCCTAAAACAGATCATGTGGAGCTTTCGATTTCCAAGGACAGGGATTCTGTTATTTCCAAATCCATGGCAATGAACTTAGATCCAAAGACACTGCTTATATTAGAAGCTTAATTCTTATTTTTTTCACACGGAGACACGGAGTTCACAGAGGCACGGAGTTAAGAATAAGAAGTAAGGATTTTTACTTAAAATATTTCTCCGTGTTCTCTGTGCCTTTGTGCCCCCGTGTGAGGTCTTTTCGTTAAAAATTCCTCTATAAACTCATGTCTTTAATTTTATTTATTTCGTCTCTGATTGCGGCGGCTTGTTCGAACTCTAAATTCTTCGCATGTTCGAGCATTTCGTTTTCAAGCGCTTTAATTAACTGCTTGCGCTGAGCCGGAATTAACATATTGTAAGATTTCTTTAAAACTTCGATTGTCGCGCCTGTCGTTGTTTGCGCTTCTTCTATGTGGCGTGTCAAAATATCTTCGATTGCTTTTTTTACAGTAGCAGGTGTGATGCCGTGTTTTTCATTGTAGGCAATTTGCGCTTCGCGGCGGCGGTTTGTTTCGGCAATTGCTTTTTCCATCGCATCGCTCATGCGGTCGGCGTACATTATTACTTTTCCTGCGGCATTGCGGGCAGCACGTCCGATTATCTGCACAAGACTTGTAAGCGAGCGCAAAAAGCCGATTTTGTCGGCATCAAGAATTGCTATAAACGAAACTTCGGGTAAATCGATACCTTCACGCAAAAGATTAATTCCAACGAGTATGTCAAACTTTCCTTGACGAAGTTGAGTAAGTATTTCCACCCGTTCAATTGTTTCAACTTCGCTGTGAATGTAGCGCACCTTTAAACCAAGCCCCGATAAATAATCGGTTAAATCCTCCGCCATTTTTTTTGTTAGCGTTAAAATAAGAGATCTTTCTCCTGCTTTAATGCGTTTTTGCACTTCGCCGTAAATGTTTTCCATTTGACCTTCGCTTGGGCGCACTTCGATTTCCGGGTCTAAAAGTCCTGTGGGGCGGATTAACTGCTGGACAACACGAACCGATTGTTCGATTTCAGTTTTGCCGGGCGTTGCAGAGACAAATACAGTTTTATCCAGCCGCTGTGCAAACTCGTCATAACGAAGCGGGCGGTTATCCAAAGCGCTAGGCAGGCGAAAGCCGTAATCAACAAGTGTTTGCTTGCGGCTGCGATCTCCTGCGTACATAGCACCTAACTGCGGCAAAGTAACATGGCTTTCATCGATAAAAGTTAAATGCTCTTTGGGTAAATAATCTACAAGAGTGTCGGGGGATTCGCCTGGTTTTCGGTTTGCCAAAACTGCAGAATAATTTTCAATTCCGGGGCAGTATCCCATTTCGGTAAGCATTTCTATATCGTATTCGACACGGGTTTTTAAACGTTCCGCTTCCATTATTTTGCCGTTGTTTTGAAAATGTTCAAGGCGTTCTTTTAATTCCTGCCGTATCGCACCCATCGCGTTATGAATCATGCTGCCGGGCATTACGAATTGTTTTGCAGGGTAAATAAGCGCACGATCAAGGTCTTCGAGCATTTCACCTGATACAGGATTAAAACGTCTAATTCGTTCGACCTTATCCCAATCCATATCAACACGATATGCTTCTTCCATATAAGCAGGAAATATTTCTAATGTATCACCGCGGCGGCGAAAGCGTCCCCGTTCAAGGACAGCGTCGTTGCGTTCGTATTGGAGCTCTACAAAGCGGCGGATTAAAGAATCGACATCGACTGTTTCGCCTTTGGAAAAAGTCGCAGTCATTTTTTTATATACATCCGGCGTTACCATGCCGTAGATACACGAAACAGTGGCAATAATAATAACATCATTGCGTTCCATCATACTTCTTGCCGCAGAAAGACGCATACGTTCGATTTCGGCATTTATCGATGCGTCTTTTTCTATATAAAGGTCTCTGCTTGCAACATAGGCTTCCGGCTGGTAGTAGTCGTAATAGGAAACAAAGTATTCAACTGCATTGTGAGGAAAAAAACCTTTAAACTCCCTGTATAGCTGTGCTGCCAAAGTTTTGTTGTGACTTACAATAAGAGTAGGCATCTGCACCTGCTCGATGATTTTTGCCATCGTAAAAGTTTTACCCGAGCCTGTGACTCCCTGAAGTGTTTGATATTTGTCACCTGTCTTGATGCCGTTTGCCAAGGCAGCGATTGCTTCGCTCTGATCGCCTGCTGGTTTAAATGGAGATACAACCGTAAACATTTGTTTAGTATGACAGGAGGAATAGGCAGGGTCAAGGAGGCTGACAGTGCTTATTTATATTTTTTTAGATATTGCCTGTATATACAAACTCTAGTTTTTTTCTTGCTTCTTCGGCTGCACTCAATAAAAAACCGCGATCTGTAGGAGGCGCATTCCAACGGTAGTCAGGATGATATGCTGTTAAATGCCAGGGGATTTTTTTATCGATGCTGAGAATAAAATCGCAGGCTGCATTTAATTCTTCTTTTGTATTATTTAAATCAGGAACTACTAGTGTTGTAATTTCCAGGTGAACATTCATTTCATAGCAAAGTTTGATAAAATCTTTTACAGTTTCCAAATATTCATCGCTAATATTATATCCCAAACATTCTTTATAAGTTTGTGCGGAAAAACATTTTAAATCGACATTTATTGCATCCGTATATTTTAAAATTTTGGCGGCAGCTTCTTTTTTTACACAGCCGTTTGTGACAAGCACGTTTGCGATTCCGTTTTCACGAGCGAGTTTCATGCAGTCGATTATATATTCAATATGAACAAGCGGTTCTGAATATGTGTAGGCAATCGAAGGAGTTCCATGTTCCAAAGCAGTTGAAATTATCTGTGCTGGCATCATTATCCTGCCGCGTTCATTTTGGCTTTCATGGTTTGCGGTATTTTGTGATATATGCCAATTCTGGCAAAACGGACAACGCAAGTTGCAGCCGGTAAACCCAAGTGAAAGTATTTTTGTTTTGGGTTTAAAACGGTAAAGAGGTTTTTTTTCGATAGGATCGATTGCAAGCGCTGTAATAAATCCGTAAAAAGGAATCACCGCTTTTCCGCTTTTGTTTCCTCTCACTCCGCAAAGACCAAAATCACCGTTTTTTATTTTGCAATTATTCGGGCATAAATCGCAGCAGACATTTTGCGTATCTTCATTCATGAAAAGAGGAATTTTATTCATTTTACTTCGAATGGTTCAAGTTTTACTGCGACAGCTCCCTTTTGTACCCATAATTTTACAAGAGGCACACCTTCGCCGGTTTCGGTAACGGCAGATGGGATTTCTTCTACATGCAGTATGTCATCAAGGTTAAACTCTATCACAGTAGGTTCTTTTCCAAGCGGATCTTTTACAAGGATTAACTTCGTTTTGTCGGAAGGGTGCGCTCTTGCAAAACCTTTGATGGGTATTCCTTCGCCGGGTTTTCCTTTTTTATATTTGGTAATACTGCTTAACGGCAGTAATTCCAGATAATTCATTGTGTTCATATATATATAATAAGTGATTTTTGGTATGATAGACAAGGGAATTAATATATTTTTAACCACAGAGGACACGGAGTTAAGAATTTTTATGGCTTTCTTTTTACAAGGTGACTCATTACTTTTACCATTAAGTACTCTTGATTCGCAGATAACAGATGAGCTTCATGTCGAATTGTCAAATCAATTTGATGATCCGGATGTTTTTAAAATTGGCGCAATTGATGTTGTTTCTGTATCTTCTTCTGCCATAGTGCCCGATAACTGGAAAAAAATTCCTGTCCGCCAGCTTTTAGCCATGTTCAGCGTTGATGAAAATTCCTTTCCTGAAAATAATAAATTACCGGGCGTTCTTAGAGCGTGTCACATAGCGCAATGGAAAAATGAATCTGTATTTTGCGGAACATGCGGCGCTAAAAATAATTTTAATTCTCTGGAAGTATGCCGCCAGTGTCCGGCTTGCGGGAGGCTTGAGTACCCGCGTATATGCCCTGCAATTCTTGCTGTAATTACAGACGATCAAAACAGAATACTTTTGGCTCATAATAAAAAATTCCGCGATAAAGTTTACAGTCATATTTCAGGTTTTAATGAAGCCGGAGAAACTCTTGAAGATACTGTAAAGCGTGAAACTTTAGAAGAGATTAATATCGAAGTCTGTAATATTGAATACATAAAATCTCAAAGCTGGCCTTTTCCCAATTCATTAATGATTGGTTTTAAAGCCCGCTATCTTTCAGGACAGATTAAACCTGATGGAACAGAAATTGAAGATGCTGCCTGGTTTACAAAAGATAATTTACCGGAGCTTCCGGGGCAAGGGTCATTATCGAAACATTTAATTAATCGCTGGCTTAACGGCAGTTTGTAAAAGGCAGTAAATTATTTTTCATTGCGGCGGATTTCTGTAATTCTCCAGTTTCCTTTTCTGTCACGTTTTAATGTCATATCATCAGTACGGGTAATATGAAAATTTTCGTTATAAGGCCACAATAAATAATTTACCCTATAAACCATCATGTCAGAATCTTCACTGCCTATTAAATGTTCAAGAACTACATCCGTTACGCCGAATACATTGGGAGCCGGAAGGTCGTTACCGTTGTCCTTCCATGAACCGGCAGGTATTAAATGTGTTTGTGACGGCTCGTATGCTTGTCTCATTTTAACCGTTGCCATTAAAGTTATGGCGGCATTCAGATCAGATTTATCCGCTCCGTTAATTATTGATTCCATAAAAATATGATTTAAAGAACTAAATGCGCCGAAATATGCATGTATGACACTTGAAGACGGCATTCCTTCGGTTGTTGGACGCTGATTAATTCCTGCAACCATACTGTATGTAATAATACCGGCAAATAATAAAATTGAAACTACAGCAATCACGGCGATTTTATTACGTACAAGGAAGCGCTTTGTTTTAACAGCTAATTTTTGCTTAAATAAATAATTCTTTTTTTCTCTTTCAGCTTGTTTTTCTTTCGCTACAGAAAGCGGCTTATATAATGATGAAATGGAGTTCATCTTATTTTCTTTACTTATCAGTATTTTTATAAAATTGGTAAGTATTTCTACAGCGCTTATTGATTGTTTTTTATTTGCGACAGGCAGCAAGAGGGCGGATTGTATAAGCTCAGATAATTTTTCATCAAGAGCGGGAGCGGCAAGATTAACTTGTAAAAACACACCCTCTCTCATATCTTGATAAATTTCGGAAGTAGGATACGGATGAGAGCCTGTTAATATTGTGTACAGCATAACGCCTGCGCAAAATGCCGCCGCATCCAATCCGGTTAAATCAGGGCAGTTATTGCGATCTAATTCCGCTCCTTCAATAAAAAGGCAGCGGTTTGATAAATTCGGCGGAGAAAAAAAGACGCTGCCTTTTGGATGTTCTGTATTTTCGTTTTCTGTGCAAATAAAAGCTGCCCCTGGATTTTGAGCAGAGTGTTTTTCGCCAAGAAATAATTTTGCTCTGATCCATAGAACTACTGCTTGTAAAGCTGCTTGCGATGCGCTATTTTGTGTTAAAGAACATACATCTTCTATAAGAAGGTCTAATCTTTTTCCATTGTAAAGCGGACCCCAAACATGCATTATACTTTCTACATCGTTTACACCGGCAGGTTTCCAAATTTTATGCGATCCGTTTGGATATACAATATAGCCCTGTTCGATCAGGCTTTGAGACATTTTTGTCCTTGCAAATGATCTTGGGTCTAACCCGGTGTTAAAACTAACAACGGGTTTATTTTCTATACTGGATATCTGAATACGCCTTTGCATTAAAGTTCCTAAAAAAAGCTATCTGAGATTTGGATTATACAAATAACGGAAATATTCCATGTCGGTAGTAAGTGTTTTGTCAAATCTTGGCATGGTTTGGCGGTATGATTCCATCCCTCTCCAGAATCTGTAAAAATCTCTTGTTGATTGGTTTCTGTCATAAGCATTTGCATAAATTCTTGCAGCTTCTGCATCGGCGATACCCATAATTGTCTGAGCCTGATTATAAGCGCCTGATTCAATTTCCATTAATTCGCTTTCCATTCTTCCAATCCATTCTGCCTTGCGTCCTTCGCCTACAGAACGGTAATACATCGCTATCTGGTTACGTTCTCTTTTCATACGTTCGTAAACGCTTGGAGTAAGTTCATCGGAATATCTTATCTGACGTGTAACAACATCGATTAATTCTATTCCATATTCGGGAACCATACGCCTTGAGCGTGCAAGTATTTCTTCGGCAAGCTGCCTTCTTCCTCTTGCAATTGGTTCGATATTTGACTCCTGTGTCGGAGCGGCTAAAATTTCTTCATCAATTCCTTCATCAAGGTTTAAAATATCAGTATCTGATGATCGATCCAAAATTATATTGGAATTTCGCACTGATTCACGCAGAGGGTTTTCGGCAATTACAGTACGAACTTCCGAATCGATAATTTCTGCAAGTTTTAAAAGAGCTCCGTCTGCACCTCCCTGTATGGATTCATAAAATTTCTTTGGATCAGAAATACGCCAGCGAGCGACTATATCAACAAAAATAAACTGTCTTTCCGCAGTCGGTACTATTCTGGGTTCGCCGTTCCATGACATTATCTTTTTTGGATATCGGACTACTTCGTCGATAAATGGAATTTTAACATGCAAACCTGCGTTAGTTATAACTCTGTCTTCGGATATTTGCCCCAATCGTACAATAACTGCCTGCTCTCCTTCGTTTATTACATATAAGGGACCTGCAATTAAAATGCCGAGAATTATTACAAAAATTACAATAATTGTTGTTATCAGTTTTTTCATTATCTGCCTCCCAGGTTCATCAAAGGAATAAAATTGGTAAGGTTACGATCGATGATTGTTATGCCTTCTTCATTTTTGAATATTTCTTCCATCATTTCATAATATAAACGCTGTCTTGTAACATCTTGAGAACGTATGAATTCTTCATATACAGAAACAAAACGGGCTACATCGCCGTTGGCTCTGTTTACACGTTCGGCGCGATAACCATGAGCCTGCCGTATAACCCTTTCAGCTTCGCCTTTTGCTCTTGGAATTCGTTCGTTGTAAAGTTCTTGTCCTTCGTTTATTAACCTTTCAAGGTCTTGCATTGCCTTGTTTACATCTTCAAATGCTTCCTGTACGCCTTTTGGAGGAGTAACGTTCTGCAATTTTACCGCTATTACATAGATACCCAAATTGTAACTGCTGTATGTTTCGTTCATTAAAACCTGACCTGCAACTTCAATGGCGCTGCGTTCAACACCCATAACATCCATGATCGCGCGATCACCTACAAGCATATTAATAACTGATCTTGATACATCACGAATTGTTTCGGTGCGGTCATACACATTAAAAACCCATGCTGTCGGATCACTTATACGGTATTGAATAATCCATTCAACATCGACGATATTTAAATCACCTGTAAGCATAACGGATTCATCAGGGCGGCTTGAATATGTCGGATTAATTCCGCCTCTCAATGTGCGGTAGCCGAATTCCTGGGTTATTACGTTTTGTACGTTAACGATATAACTGCGGTCAATTCCAAAAGGCAGTTTAAAATGAAGCCCGGGATCTCTTACATTAAGAAATTTGCCAAAGCGGGTAATTACCGCTTTTGATGTTTGATCTACGATAAAAACACTGGTAGCCAGCAGGATTATTACTAATATTCCCACAACAACCAAAATAATTAAATTCGGGCTTAATTTGCCCATCTCTTGTGGAGTGAATTTCACGATTTTGCCTCCGTAAAATGAGTATAGCACATAGTTGAATATAGAGTATACTATAATATAAAGGAGATTTTACCATGCAGGAAAATTATGATTTTACTATTGAGGAATTAGGTAATGCAACTGTTAAGTCCCCGATAGAAATGTCTAAAACACATGGAGACAAGATTGCTAACTTTGTTACCAATGACAGATTTGTCCGTTTGAGTTCTTTTATTATTCCAGGTCCGCAGCCGTCTGTTGACAAGAATCAGGTTTTAGAGCGTTCAGGTCCAAGAGAAAATATTTATTTTACGCCGGCTCATGTACATGCCGGTATTGTTACCTGCGGCGGTTTATGCCCGGGAATTAATGATGTTATAAGAGCGATTGTACGCTGCCTTTGGACACGTTACGGTGTTACAAGGATTTCCGGCATCCGTTACGGCTATAGAGGTTTTTTACCGGAATCCGGATTCAGTATTAAAACTCTTGATCCTGATATTGTTGATGATATTCATAAACTGGGCGGCACATTTTTAGGCAGTGCGCGCGGCGGCGGTAAAGAAGTTGTAAAAATTGTTGATGCGATGCAAAAACTTAATTTGAATATGCTTTTTACAATCGGCGGAGACGGTACGCAGCGGGGCATGCTGGATATTTCCGAAGAAATCGATAAAAGGAATTTAAAAATAGCCATGGTTGGAATTCCAAAAACTGTAGATAATGATTTTGCTTTACTGGATCGTTCCTTTGGTTTTAACACTGCAGTTGCAAAAGCGGTTGAAGTAGTATCTGCAGCTCACATGGAAGCATCTTCTGCAATTAACGGTATAGGTCTTGTAAAAGTTATGGGACGTGATTCCGGTTTTATAGCAGCGCATACAGCTCTTGCAAGCCATGAAGTAAACTTTGTATTGATTCCAGAAGTTCCGTTTAATTTGGAAGGCAGTAACGGTTTTCTGCATCACTTGGAAGAACGGATTAAAAAACGAAAACATGCTGTTATTGTAGTTGCAGAAGGAGCCATGCAGGATTTTCTTATGAAAGAAAAGAAATTTGATGCAGGCGGCAATGCTGTAATGGAAGATGTTGGAATTTATATCCGCGGCAGGATTCTTGATTACTTTAAAGAAAAAAATATCGAGATAAATTTAAAATATATCGATCCAAGTTATGCGATACGTTCTGCTCCCGCAAACCCCGAAGATTCAATCTACTGTGAACGGCTTGGAAATGCAGCAGCTCATGCAGCAATGGCAGGAAAGACAAAAATTATTATCGGGCTTGTAAATAACAGATTTGTTCATTTACCGATAAAGATGGTTATTACGCATCGTAATAAGGTTAATCCTGAAAGCAGCTTGTGGCGTGATACTTTGGATGCAACTCATCAGCCGCCGTTAATGGTTAATTCATTCAGCGGATTTTGATTTTTACAGCTGCTTATTATAATTCATAAATGGCATGTAAAAATAATGCTGCTGCCTGTGATACATTTAAACTTTCAATATTGCCTGTTCCGGGAATGCGAAGCAGGCAGGAGCATTGATCTTTTATATTTTTAGGAAGCCCTGTTTCTTCGTTTCCAAGCAAAAGTGCAATTCCGGGGCGGCATCCTACCCTTTCTGTTTTAATTTTTGTGTTTTTTACTATTTCGTTTAAATCTTTAATGCGCATTCTGGCTCTTGTATCCGTACCGATTGTTACAATTTTTTTTGACGCATCTTTTAAAAAAGCTGCTGTGTTTGAAACTCTGCGTACTGTTAGATGCTCGAACGCTCCTTCTGCGACACGGTAGGCGCTTGTTGTAAGCTGAGTTGTTTGCTGCGCTTGCTGCGCCTGCTCGTCTGTATTGCCGCTGGGCATCGAATCTTTTTCATTTAAAATGATATATGTAACATCAAAAAACGCGGCGGCTCTTGCGATTGCGCCTAAATTGTGATCATTGCCTACAGAATGCAGAATAACACCTGTTTTTCCTTCGTTTGCCCAAAGTTCAAGGTCTTCAAGACTTAGAGGTTCAATTACAGGTTCTTCGATCATTGCGACAACACCCTGGTGGTGGACACTTTTACAGATACGCTCAAGTTCTTCATCTTCGCAGATTTTATACGGACGTTTGCGTTCGGCAAGCTGTTTACAGATACCTGTAAACGATTGTAAGCGATCTTCACGTAAAAAGAGGCGGTTTATTTTTTGCGGGTTAAACTCGCCTGCCGCAAGAACGGCATTCATGCCGCACACTGCAAGTTCATCAGTTAATTTATTTCGCATTGTTTATTCTGTTTTAAGAGTAGCAATGATAGCAATTTATTTCAAGGAAATTAATGTAAATTACTTTTGTTTACTCTTTTTATCTTATTGACCCTTTCAAATTATACCGATGTCAGACACCTTATACACAAGTTATCCACATGGTAAAAAAACGAATCTTTTATATTTCCATAATCAGCATTAATAATTCCAATAATCAAAACATGTAACTCCTTATACAGCAAGGAATTAGCTTAACTTGTTATTTGAAATTCATGTTCGTGTTATTTAATTGTATAAAAATTAATACAGTCAAATGTTTATACAGACAATATACACAAGTTATCCACATTCCAAGACCTGTATACGCAGTAAATCGGCTCTTAAAGTACTATCCCAGTAAAACCTGACCGGTTTCATCAATTGCAAGAATACTTTTGCATTCCGAACACCGGAAACGCCCGGGTTTTACCGCTTTTAACTTTTTGTAACAGATAGGGCAGGAAACAACCTTTGGAAAAACCGAGGGTTTTTCTTTGGTGTGATCCGTATTAAAAAAATGTATCGAATCATCAAGACTATCCCTAATATTAAAAAATTGGGAAAAACCCAGAAGCTGGAAAACTTCGTATACTTTAGGCTGAATGTCCAATAGTACCAAATCCCCGCCTTGAGGTTTTACTGATTTTAAAAATGTTGTAAAAGAGCCAATCCCTGTAGATGATACATAATTTAAACTTCCGCATTGAAATATTAATCTTACAAAACCGCTTTCTATAGCTTTTTGAACACGTTTTTGAAAGAAATTGGAGTTATAAGTGTCGATGTAGCCTGTCAAGGTCAACATAAGACATCTTGGTGCATCATCAACTTTGTCGAGTTTTATTTTGAGACTGTCATCCTTCTCATCATCAAACCCTGGAACGATATCATTGTTAGCCATGTCACTTCCTTAATTAATATACCCAAATGGGTAACCCGAATTCATCCCCTGCGACGAGCAAAGAGGATTATCCGTTTGATCATACAAATTTTATTAAAAATTGTCAACCAACCTATAAAAAATGATATAATTCGACATGTTATTACAAGATATTAAAATAGTACTCAGCCGCGTATCTGAGCCTGGAAACGTCGGCGCTGTCTGCAGGGCAATGAAAAACATGGGTCTTTTCGAGCTTCGAATAGCGGCAATAGCAGAACCCCTTGATACAGATATAATATATGAAAGAGCCGTTAATGCCAGGGATATATGGGATAATACCCGTATTTTTAATACCCTCGCCGAAGCGACAGCAGATTGTTCTATTATAGTAGGAACTACACGCAGACGCGGTCAAAAGCGCAATATTTCCATGCCCCCCGGAAAACTTGCTTGTTTTCTTAAGGAACGCAAAGCAGGAAAAGCCGGCTGCACAGCTGCAGCTATTGTTTTTGGCAATGAAAGGACAGGTCTGGATGAAAATGAACTAAAATTGTGTAATTTTGCCTCTCATATCCCTGTTTGTGAGGCACAGCCTTCTTTGAACCTTTCACATGCCGTGCAAATTTACGCCTACGAATTATTTTTGGCAATGGAAAAGCAGCAATCTGTCAAAGGTGAATGGACAGCAATGAACCAGGCTGATATATCGGCTCTTGTAGGGACAATTACAGATACCCTGGAAAGTGTAGGGTTCTACAAAAACCCAAATAAGCAGGAACAGGCTCGATTTTTACGCAATATAATCTCTAGAGCCGCTCTTACAAACAGTGAAGGCGAGTATTTTAAGGAAATAATAAATAAAGCAGTGCAGCTTGGCGGCAAAACCTGACATCCATAATAATTTATGTTATTATTATTAATAATCTGAGGAGAAAATTATGAAGATTAAAACAAACATTTACGGTTTTGTATTAACAACACTTTTTGCGGTATTATTAGTCACGTTTTACGCCTGTTCATCAGGTCCAAAAGCAAAAGTCGTCGAGCTGGAAAACAAGGGAACAGGTATGAGTGTTTCTACTCCTGACTGGATTAGAGTATACACAGCACACGGTATAACCAGATTGCAATCGCAGTCCGAATTCCGGGACAGATATTGTGTCGTCGGAGAAGAAACAGGTATAAACAGGCAGTTTGTAGTTGCGTGGGCAGACAACTTCAGCGCCCAGCAGCGAATCGGCGCTATGCTGCGTACAACCATATCTTCAAATTATCAGGCAAAAGTACAAGCAGCTTCCCGTACATCGGGTTTAGGAAGCCCTACACAAGGAACAAGTACATACCAGCAGGAAATTGATAATATTTTAAACAGTGTTATAAATGTCAGTTATTCCGGCGCTCAGCGTGAGTCGGACTGGTGGACACTTCGCCGCCGTTATGACCCTGATCAAAAAGATGTTTACACCGATTCATATACAGCGTATGTACTTTACACAATTCCAAGATCGCAGTTAAACCAGCAAGTAGCTCACGCTCTTGAAACATCTGTAAGCAGAGATTCAGCGTTATACGACATTACAATTGAAATGGCACGCCAAATACTGCGCGAAGGTATACCTAATTGGGGAGAAGGGGAATAGATATTAATCTCTAAAAACTTTTTAGTTTTTAGAGATTACTTTAATTAATTAACAGGATATATTCCCATAGCGCCGACTTCCAGCCCATTGTCAAGCTCTTCGATAACGAAACCTTTCATAACGTTATATTCAGGCAGCTGCCGAAATCCAATGGTTGTTGTCCTGTGAATTCTGCGGTTGTCGGCATATTCATCAGTCCCGATTATATAATTTGTACCAAGTTCCCTTAAACCTGCCGAACTTTCAAGGTTTACAGTTTTTACTAACCTTCCATTACTTCCATAAATTAAAAAAGTCCAGTGGTAATATAACATTCCTGATAGTTCAAAAGATTCCTCTGCAATAATACGGTATTCTTTATGTGAAAATTCATCAATTACAAACCGTGTTAATCTTGTAATCCTTGGATCATTTTCCGTTTGTTTTATGGCTCTTAATCTTTGTTTTAACCCTTCAACATTATCAAGGTCGTTTTGCGCATACTTAATACGTATTAAGAAATTAACGACCCAAAATAATTGAGAATCGAGAGCATCGCATATTTCAAAATATTTTTTTGCATTATTAAAATCGTTTCTGAAAAAATAAATAAATGCCAGTGAATAATTTGTTTGAAAATCCAGCTCGTTTAATTTTAGAGCTTCTTTATAATAATTAATTGCAATATCAAGATTATTTCTGTATTCATATATTTTCCCCAGAAAAAAATAGTTTCTATAACTTGTACTTCCCAGTTCAATACAGCGTAAAAACATGGTTTCGGCTTCTGTAAATTTCTCGCTGAAAAAATAAGACATTCCCAAATAACCGTGACTTTCTATATGGCTGTCATTTAATTCTATCGATCTTTTTAAATACCTTTGTGCATATTCGTCATTATCCAAAAAATAATAACATATCCCAATATGAAAAAAGACTGAATAATCATTACTGTCTTCTAATTGCTTCAGCAATTCTATTGCGGAAAGGAACTCTTCATTTTCTATTTTTTCAATAGCTTCTTCAAATACAGCATTTGAATCAAGTTGAGCAAATACATTCAAAAAAACGATATTGAATATAATCAGCATAAAAACTGGTTTCATAAAATTCTTACCTCTTTAATAAATAATAACATGCAAACCGGTTTATGTCCAATTATTGTTTTTACGAAAGTTCCCGTTTTTTAACTCTATTTTCCTGCAAACGCTTATTTCTATATTATCTTCTTGTAATAACCACATTTTGATCAAAAGCTCCATTACCAATATAAGTTACAGAATTTGGAATCGTTACATTAGTCAACCGGTTTGAAGCAAATGCATCATCACCAATCCATATAACAGAATTAGGTATTGTAATACTTGTAAGTTTATTATCAGCAAATGCTTCTTCTCCGATATAAGTTACGGAATTTCCAATAGTAATTCCGGTTAATTGATTATTGCAAAATGCTCCCATTCCAATAGAAGTAACCGAATCAGGAATAATAACTCTGGTTAATTGATTATTAGAAAATACACACGCCCCAATAGTAGTAACTAAAACATTTCTTATTCTGCCAGGTATAACGATATTTTTTTCTTCGCCTGTATACCCTATAATGGTTATTGTTCCATTTTCTTCAATATAGGTAAAATCTGATTCACTTTGGCTAAAAACAGAAAAACCAATGCAAAACATTAATAAAAGAATAAACATTTTTTTCATAACCTGCCTCTCTAATTTAAATTATAAATTTTTATTTTTCTGCAAGCGCTCCCATCATACGCCCGTCTTTTTTAGATATTCGAATATTATATACCGTACCAAGAGCTGTACCGGGTTCGAAAAACCAAACATGACATAACCATGAATCGTATTCTTGTTCATAATTAATTTTAATTTGCGGATATTCAGTTCCATTAATTGGTATATTTTCGTTAATACTAGCTCCATAGAGCACTTTCAAATACGCTAATGCTACTATCCTTGCCGCTTCTTCATCAGGCACAACTCCTATTCCGGCGAATTGATAAAGTTTATATCTATGTCCGGTATTTCCAAAATAATACATTGATTCATCTGTGGTATTAATTTCTTTATCATTACTGATATTATCACCACAAGAAGATAAAATAATAAAAACTGCTGTAAAATAAAGATATTTCATACAATCTTCCTTAATATTATATATCAACTTTTGATATTTGTCAATTAAAAAAGTCTAAAATATCAAAAAACATTATTTTTCTTTTTTAATCCCAAGAAATATAATACACTTAACACATTATAAGATATACAATATGCTGATATCACTCTTAATATACTATTTTCAATTATTAATGTATTTTCATTTCCAAATTTTAATGACACAATAATAAAATTGAATGTTGCATAGATAATTGAAATCCAAATCAGATAAGAATATTTTTTTGTAGCGTCAGGTAAAATATTTTTATAAAATGAAAACATACCACTTGTTAAATTTTTATCTTTATTATTGTCTTCATGTTTTCTATTTTTTATTAATATAAATGCATGCAAACCAAATATAGGAAGTTGTGTAATAAAAAGCAAAATAGACACAATTTGTAAATTAAAACTCGAAAATAGATAAGTTGAGACATTTATAAAAATACTAATGATTAACATTATTAAAGATAAAATAAATATAAGGCAATCTCTAAAAACTAAAATAGTTTTTAGAGATTGATGTAATTATATCATTTTTTGAGGCTTTTAGCCTCAAAAAACATTAATTTGCTATCTGTGGGAACCTCTAAAAAGAGTTTTAGAGGTTCCCATAATATATTCTCCATAAATAATAAAATATCATAAAATAAATATTTTGTCAATTATGTTTTTATATAATTTTTATATTTTCACAATATTTAGCATTTCTCTTGCCGCTTAAGGTTGGTAAGCCGCCCGCAAACCAAAGTTCGATGGCTTTTGAAGTTGCGAAAGCAACTTCTTAGTGTTAATCCTGTTATGTGCCGTTTTGCATTTTTTCAAATTCTATATAATATTCATGTATTATACCACTTTCATAATATGCATGAATTTTTACATGTAAATTCAATTTATTATCTTGAAAATAATATTTATGTTCATAACTACTTATATGTTCACCTAAATAATGAACAAAAACTCCATTTAAACTACTAACAACAATAATAGTTTCGTCTGGTATATTATAATATATTATATAACTTTCAATTTCTTCTTCCTTGAATATATAAACTTTTGCGTTTAAAATATTATCTAAATTAATATTCCTTCCTTCTTCTTCAATAATATTATATGAAGAAAATTGATAAATATTATATTTAGTTATATTTATTTTATCAAATATTCCTGTTGATAATAATAGGTTTCTATATTCATCCGTTTCATCTTCACGAATTCTACTATAATTGAATTCAATAACTTCATCATTAAATCTATATTCAAAATAATCACTTATTGTACCGCCTGTAATACTACCAGAAACAATGGGAGAATTCATATTAAAATAACCTTTAGTAAATCTGGGATAACTATATTTCATATAATGCCTTCCATCTTCCATTCCAACAATAACAGCTCCTTTAGAAAAATGCTCTTCAAATATACTCCTACTTTGTGAATTCTGGCGTTGCGTTTGATTTCTAGCATTAAAATCAAATTGTGTAAATTCTTTAAACCTATATACTCTAAAAATATTTTCATTAATAATCCATTCCATTTCACAAATATCTATACTATTGTCTTTGTTTTCGCTTTCGAAATAAATAGAACTGTTGTTAACGTTTTCAATTCTTATATTGCCATTGTATTCAATATTTCCCGAATTTGATAAAGAATTAATATTTTCCTTAGGAACACAATTTATTAATAAAAAACAAACAAAAATAATTATTATTTTCATATTTACCGCCTTTTAATTATTTAAGCATTGCACTTAATTCTCATTTATACGAAGCCTATTATTCCTTACAGTCAATAATAGATTTGTGTAAATAAAAACCTGGCAAAATTCTGACGATTTTTGTCGTTTTTGTTTTACATGGTTTGTAAGGTTCTTTAATACCTTAAAAACAAGCTATCTTGATATAATCAAATCATTGGGCATTCGTCCAAAATTTGTTCTTATATTTTGATTTGCACCTCTTAAAATAAGCGTTTCCCTTGCTCCAGATGAAGAAGCGCAAGCAAAATGCAAAGCTGTCCAACCGTATTTATTTTGCAGATTTATATTAATGCCTGCATTTAATAATAAAACACCTACCTGTGCTTGTCTCATTTTCACATTACTAGGATTTAAATAATAAGGCATATCAGAAATATAATTAATTCTAACATTTTCAGCGTCTTCAATAATTGGATTTACCCAATTTACACTTGGTCCAAATGACATAATACAATAAATTAAAGCTGTATTATTATTATTGTCAAGTACATTTATATTTATATTTTTACTCAACAAATATGTTATTAGATTAACATCATTATTAATAGCAGCAATATGAAGAATTGTACGTCCAATACCATCTACTCTATCAGATAAATTAATATTAAAATATTCTACAACTCTTTGATAGTTTTCCGGTTCAACAATCCTCAGGAGATATGGAGAATTTAACTGTCCTTCTGTTATTTCATAAACCGTTTGCATTCGTTGTTCAAAAGTTGTTGTTTGATCATTAAAAAACGATCGGAAATATAAAGCACTAGTATTTACATCTACTTTTCCAGAAGCAATTAAAAGTCTTATCACATTAATATGCTTGTTTGCCGCAGCCTTTTCAAATGCTTTTTGCGGATTCATAGCATCTAATGATAGTAAATACTCTACTATTTCATAACGACCATCATTTGCTGCTCGTTCCAATGGCGTAAATGTATTATTTCCTAAATTAATATCAGCACCGCTTGCAACTAGTCTCCTAACCTGTGTTAAATTACCTCTAATAACAGCGTCAAGTAATCTTGATTGAGCATCTACCGATATATTGATAAATAATCCAAATATAATTGTAAAAGAAAAAAAACTAATGATTCTATAATAATACTTCATAAAAACCTCCAAAATGAATATATAATCAAATATAATAAAATATTTGCTAACCGACCATAAAAATCGAATGTTTTTAGAATAAATATTTCATTTATTTTTCTTGATTTATGAATTAATTTTTATTATTTTAGTCTATAACAAACCTATAGGAGGGTTTTATGAAAAAGAATACGTTTTATTTGTTGGGAATACTTTGTTTTATTTTACCTTTTATTGTTTTTTTGAATGGCTGTGAAGCAATACCTCCTTATATGCCTGATTTGACCATAGCTGAAAATCCTCGTGGTCTTTCTGTTGATCCTGAAAATTGCGCTTATATTGGGGGAAGAATCAGAGCCATTGGTAATCATGATTTTGATCCTGGGAAGGGAGCAATGGAAAGTTATCCAACTAGAACGGTGCGGGTTCCAGCAGGAGAAACCATGATTGCTTTAATACATTATGCTCATCAATCACAAACTACAGTATATTACGGATTTAAATTTATTTCATTACCGCCTCTTGAAAGCGGAAGCTCGTATTTATTGTATCTTGACGCTCCATCTTTTGGAACAAATTGGAAAAATAAACAAATTAATTTAAAAAGAGTGAATTTGGATTCTGGTATTCTTGAAAATATTGAAGGTGCGACTTTTATAAATTAGTATTCATCTTACGCAGAACTACTTATTTTACTTTAAGACGAAGCCAGTTATTCTTTGCAATCAATGATAGGTTTGATAGGTACAAGGTAAAAAAGTGGTATAAATATATATAAACCAGGCAAAATTCTAACGTTTTTTTCGTTTTAGTTTTACCTGGTTTATTTTAATTTACTGATCTGGTCCTGATAAGCGATGCCACAATGCTCCTTTTTCATACTGGAAACCATGAAAATTATTGGTTTCAATCCAAAAAGTATTTCTGTCAATGAAGTGGAGTATCAATTCTAAAGAAAAACCATAATTTTTATTATATGGTGATGCTCGAAAAGCACTTATTCTTATAGAATTTAAATCAATTTGTGTAATATTAGTAATTGGAAATGAACCAAGATCAGGATCACAAATGAATGGTACATCAGCTGTAATGTCAATTTCAAATGTTGTATTGACAATTATTATTGCTTCTCCCCATGAAAAAGACCATGAAGAGTAACTCTTTTCTTCTTCTGATAATTCTAAAGCTGCTTTATATGACCAATCAGGCTGCCATGTTCCGTTTAAATCAGAAATTTCTATTGCGAAACTTCGTCCTGCCACACATATAATCAAAATGAATATTTTAATTAATGCGGAAAAACCATATTTAATACCTTGCATAAATACATACCTCACAAATATTATAATTAACCTTAATATAGTAATTTTACCAAGAAAAAGCAAAAAAAATATTCTGAAAAAGTAAAGTAATTATCTTACCCGTATACTTTTTATTGATTCTGTTATAATAATATCTTCTGAAAACAGTTCATTTAATCTGTAATTTCTAAAAACGTACTCACCTTTTAATCTTTCGTCTTTCCATGATATTCCTATATCAAAATAATCCAAGTCTTTTTTATCCGGTATCAAATAAAGAACAGGTATATACAAAATATTATACTTATAATAGATCACAACAATATCCGTTCCTTCATTAATACTTCTATATGTATATTCTTTATTCAAATCAGCATAATATAAATTATTAATAATAAATGGAGTTTCGTCCAATTTATCATAAATTATTGAATATAAAATATTCTGCGACAACTCCTTATTTAACAAAATATCATTATTTGACTTGACAATAAATTGCCAATTATTTCCATCGGTAAGCCAGAATTTGTTTTCAAAAAGAATATTATCATAATATCCAGAAATTTCATCTCCTCCATAAAAACCCTGTATTGGTTTTAATATAATATTTTTGGTAAACTCATGCCTGCTGTTTTTCGCTATAAGAGTATATTGGTTATTTAAAGATATATTCTTTTCCAATACAATTTGAATTACGCCTGCATGATTATTTATACTGTTTCTATCAATAACATGATATGGAGCCTCTCCATAATCACCGCTTTGAATAGTAATAATACAAGGAGCGGTATAATCGAGTGTAATTTTACAATTTTTAACATCAACTAATTGAGAAAATAATGAAATAATATATAATTCATCTTCACTATTATTGCTGCTTGTAATAATATCATTAAGTAAATCCCTGTTAAAAATCCAGGTTATTTCATCTCCATTTTCAATTTCTACCCAATAATTAAACAGATCATCTATTGTTTTGATTATTTTTAATTCTGTTGTTGTGTTTCCGCTCCTATTCATTATGTATGAATCATGTAAATTATCTTTTGTTTCTGTTGGACTTTGATTATTGGTAGCAGTATTTTCAATAAAACTTAATTCATTATTTTCAGGTTTTTTTACACAACTGCAAATAATTAAAATAATTAAAAGAATAAAAATTGTTTTTTTATTTAACATAAAAAGCTCCTATTCTTCTTCATATTCAATATGTTTCAGTATGATTACTTTGAATAATTACACCCCATGGATTTTCATCAAGTATTTTAAGATCTCCTCCAAAAATCCAGCCGGTATACTCAGTAAATTTATCAGGTAAATATTTTAATGATGGATCATAATTATAATTATCATCAGAATCGAAAATTATTTTATACCAATAATCTTCTACTCCATTTACAATAGATTTTGTCTCTGTACGTTTTAATACCTCTACGCTGGATAAATTCAAAGAACTATTAAGAGCTTCATGAGGTTTTGATCTAATCATGACTCCATCGGTTATATTTATTATAATTCGTGATTTTTCATCAGGTTCTGCGTATAAATTACAATCTAAATTTATACGACCAATATACCCATACACAGTAGTTGTACCAGGTTCAACACTATACCGCTTTAAATCTATACGGCTGCCGGCAGAAAGAGGTGTTACTACACTATTTCCAAATGTCAATTTTGACGCAGAAATATTCTCTGTCTTTACCCAATCATCATAATTAACAATGTCATATATCATTAAGCATAACTTGTCATCATACATCCCTTTTATTAATACTCGTTTTTGATCAACACTAAAATCAATTAATGTATCATGAAGCGCTTTTATCGGGTCTCCTTCATTTTTTAAATATGGAGCTGTTATTTGAGGTATAGAAAAAACCAATCTATTATTATAAATCCTAACTACATAGTATGCTCTGTGTCCATAAGGATTACTTAATTCATTGGAATTTAACATAAATACATATTTATTATCCAGGATTTTCCAATCTGTAGGTCTTGTTAAATACCCCTCAGCAGAGTTAAAGACTCTTGCATTTAAATTATCCAATAAATCATAATTTGCATTAATACTTCCAGACCATGCAGCAGGCATATTCGATCTATCTACAGCGTAAGAAGCCTCATGCCAATCAGGGGATTCTAATCTTTCATAATTAATTATGTAAGAATTGCTATGAGGGGTTTGAGAAAAATATTCACCTAAAAACAAGGATAAAAATTCCGCATCATCAACTGCCGAAACACCTTCTAAATAAGTATATTTATACCGATGCAATCCATCATAACTTTCTAAAAGCAGAATTTCAGAAATACGAGATTTATAAAACACCAAAGGGCTGGATGAATCGCAAACTGTGATAATATCAATTACCTGTTGGCGGTCATAATCAAATAAAATATATTGGTATTGACCGGAATCATTAAAGATTGTTTTATCTTCTACCTCAATAATGATATCTTCACGATTACCAAAGAATACACGCCTATACAAGGAATGAGCTTCTTCTGTCCATTCAATCATAGTATGAAGTCGTAAACCTATTCCGTCATATCTATATGTCACAATTGTCTCTTGTTCCTGCACCGAATTTACTTCTTGTGACTGCTTTACACATGATATGAATAAAAAAGTCATAAGAATCATGAATAAACTTAATTTGAATGTTTTCATATTATCAAATATAATAAATATTCTATACATCGACCATAAAGAAAATATTACATGCCGTAATGAGTATCTGGTTTTTTGGTTTCATGTACATATAAAAAATCTTCTATTTCAATAAAATTTCCAAAAACCCAACCCCTTAATTCATTCATCTTTCCTGTTTCATCATCCATATTAATATGAATCTTGTACCAATGTGCAGCAACCCCATTTATTATATCTTTATTTTCAGATACTTCTTCGATACATACTTCTGCATTATGCCATAATAAATTAAGTTGTTCTGAATTATTTGAAGTTAATCTTCTTACAGGGATATTATCACCAACAATTTCTCCTGTAATAATATGTGTACCATAATCTTGACTATATCTTTTTACTGCCTTATCTACTGCGTCATGAAGCCAAGTGCCGCTTACCCCACTTTTATTAATTTCTTCATTTATTAAGAAATCAACATTATTTACATCTACCCAGCCGATAATATCTCCGCTTTTAACAAATAAAGCTGTAGGATATTTTTCTTCTAAATTACTAAAAAACATATTTATTACTTCGATTTCTGTTCCAGCTCTGATATTTCCAATTTTATTCCCAGAAATTAATCCATTATTAAATACTTCCGTATTTGTAAGTATTTTAAATCGGAAGTTTTCAAATGTATATTTATTAATTTTAAAATATCCAACAGAATCAAAATCATCGATAAATCTGTTTATTCCAAGATGATAATTAATTATTTGTTCTTTTGAAATGTTAATATAGTATTTATTAGTACTAGAATAAGCACTTAAATACTGAGGTATTCCTCCTATAAAATAGAGAAATATTTCTATTTTGGGAACCTCTAAAAACCTAGATAATTTCCTATTTCTTTGTAACTATAATAATTTTAGATTAACTTTTAGATTTTATCAACAAAAAAATTATTAAGTCAAATAATTTTCCGTTTTTATCGTCA
>Ga0123356_10000810_pt1 | contig 34730 bp, 35 predicted proteins | sample TergutEmb28metaG_2_FD_92546 | JGI IMG/M metagenome (GOLD analysis project Ga0123356, IMG submission 92546) | Embiratermes neotenicus P3 segment gut microbial communities from Petit-Saut dam, French Guiana - Emb289 P3 | ecosystem: Host-associated > Arthropoda: Insects > Digestive system > Gut ...
CTACACAAAATGTAATTCCCTGTTAAAAGACTACTCTGCCGGTGAATATAAAAAGGAATGCCGTTTATTGCTTCTAGCAATAGAAGCTGGTTGTCCGGGAGAAATCGCAAGATCAACAGAGCCAGAAATAACCAAAAATAAATTGTTAAACAGGCTTCACGATGAATATTTAATGGATCTAGCTGCCGCAGAACAAGTTGTAGATTGGTTGTATGAGGTTTATGAAAAATGATTGAACGATCTAATATTGAAAAAACTTTACTTGATTCTATTAAAATAAATGGAAAAACAAAGCATTTTACTCAAGAAGAGATAATAAAAACAGCAAAAAGATACTCTAAATTTTCTGAGGAAAGTGAGATGAAAGAGCGGCTTCGTAGAACGAAAGCATTAAATGAATCTTCTCGTATATATTTTTTATTTTAACAATTATTTTCTGGAGGCTTTTAATGAAATGTCCATATTGCAGCTTAGAAATAAGCGGAAATTTTTCAACTTGCCCTAAATGCGCTAGAAAGGTCTCTAAAACATCCCAAGTTGTTCAGCCAATACCCCCCAGTCCGCCGCAAACTCCAAACTCAAAAAACGCAAACCCGATTCCTCAGCAAAAATTCTCTGTTTGTCCTAATCCAAAATGCGGTTTAACTATGAATGGTATTGTTTCTAAATGCCCTAAATGTCTAACAAGGATAACCAATAATCCTGTTTCGATACCCACGCCTGATGTAAATAAAACACCTGAAAACTCTCCAAAACCCGCAACTCCTACCCTTCCTCAAACAAATGTGTCATTAAAACCATTAACATGGGATAAAAACAAAACAGCGACTGATAATTTTTTAAGTGAAATAAATTCAATTTATAATACATTCGAAAATGTCATCATGCGAAACGATCAAATTAATAATGAAATTACAACTGTACAAGATAAAGTTCAATTGCAATATAGGCAAAAATTATCAGATATCGAAAATGAAAGAAATAAAGCGAAATTCGAAGCAGAAGTAAAAAATGACAGTTCAAAGAAAAATACGGATACTTGTTTATCTAATTTAAATAATATTGAACAAAACATTCAGCTAAGTTTAAAAAATGGATATAAAAGAAAAAACACATATCAGCCTATAGAACCGGATTTTACACAACTTAACAAACTGTTAAATCAGGTAAATAAACCAGGTTCACAAGTTCTTGGATTTCTTTATTTAATACCTGTTATTGGTTTTATTCTTCAAGGTGTTATTAGATTACTTCTTACTTTTTATACAGGTAAACTCAGAAATGATCTTATGGATAAAATTGAATCTGCAAAAGTTTATTACAATTTTATAGCAAATAATGCTCATAATGAGTATTCAAATATTCTAAGCAAAATAGAAAAAGATTTTTTCAACGCTAAATCCGAAATAGATAAAAAACTTCCCGGATTTATGCAAATAATCGAAAATGAAAAGAATGCCAGAACAACCGCTTTTGAAAACGAATTTAAAACAAAAGGAGAAAAAGCGTTTTTTCAGAATTTTAATGAAAAATATAATTCAATACTTGATGATTTGGGTGGAACAGAAAGCGTATGGTCATCTGATTATAAAGCTGAAAATAATCATCCCGATGAAATATTAATTGGTAAGATGGCAGTAATGCTAAAATTACCAGATGCTGTAAGCCTACAATTATTACAAAATATTCCATCAAATATCTGCACAGGTTCGTTTTTAAAGTTTCCTTTTACAATGACAATGGAAAAACCAATTAACTTAATAATTGATTATGAAAAATCTTATAAGGACAAGGTAATGTCCGGCGTTCAGTCAATTATTATGAAGCTGCTTTGTTTTATGCCGCCTTTTACTTTTAAAATTACATATATTGATCCAATTGACAGAGGTACAAATCTTGGTTTGCTTCAGGAGCTATCTGATATAACCAGCTTTGATGTTTGTAAAAAAGTCTGCGCTACAAAAGAAGATATACAAAGAAGATTAAAAGAACTGGAAATTTTTGTAGATAATACAACAAAAACCATAGCAGGGTTTGATTCTGTATATAGTTATAACGCACAAACAAATAATAAAATCGAATATCATTTTATTATTATTAATGATTTCCCGGAAAATATCGCCGGTTATTCAATGGATTCGCTTGATGTTCTTTTAAAAAATTCTCATAAATGCGGTATTTCCATTATATTTACTACAAGTAACGGAACGTCAAAGTTTCCGGCAGAAGCCTTACAGAATTTTACTTTAATTAATTTTCATGAAAAGAAAAAAGAGATTAAATATGAAGATAAATCCTATTTATTTACGTTCGATGATTTAACAAATAACTGTGAAAATTTTATTAAAAAAATCCAAAAATTTTATAACGATGGCATTAAAGTAGATAACAGTTTTGCAAAGTATTTTAAAATTTCAGAAGATACATCCCCGCAATTTGATGATTCTACAAAAAAAATGCTTATACCCTTTGCTGTAGATTCTCAAGAAAATGTTATTGAACTTGAACTTGGAAGCCCTCTAACCACACACGCTTTTCTTTCAGGTACTTCAGGTTCGGGAAAGTCTACAACTTTGCATATTTTGATCATGTCAATAATAATGAAATATCACCCTGATGATGTTCAGTTATGGCTTGTAGATTACAAGAGGGTCGAATTTGCAGAATATATAGAAAATACGCCGCCTCATGTAAAACTTATTTGTCTTGAAGAAAGCAAAGATTTTTCTTACAGCTTACTTGATAAGATCTATGAAGAAAGACTTGAAAGGGGAAGACTATTTGAAAAAACAGGTGTAAAAGATATTGCCGGTTACAGAAAAACCGGAAAAAATATATCCCGTATAATTATTATAATTGATGAATTTCATGTAATGACTCAGGCTGTTCAACATGAATATGAATACAAGCAAAAACTGGAAAATATTCTTTCTGAATGTAGATCATTCGGTATATCATGTTTTTTCAGCGATCAATCGTTTAGTAAAATAGGCAGCGGACTTACAGAAAAGGGAATTGATCAAATTAATATACGATTAGCAATGTATAATAAAAATCCGCAGGAAATAAAAGATACGCTTGCGCTGGATTCTAATGATTATACTGACGATTTAAAAAGAAAGATGACTAGAATGGTTGTCGGCGATGTAATGCTTAAAAGAATGATAGAAAACACATCCGGAGAAGTTCATCCTTTTACAGATAAATTTAAATCAATATATATAAAAGATGAACGAAAAGCTGTTATAGAATGGGTAACAAAAGCTACAGGTAAACCAACAGAAAAACCAATTATAGTGGATAATAAACACAGAAGTTCCTATGATCAGGAAATTATTAATAATTACGAACAAAAAATGAATCTAACAGAAAAACAAATTCCAATGCATATAGGAACTCCGGTAAATTTAAATCCATGTTTTTATTTTAACCTGAATGACCGGCAAAGAGATGAAAACATTATGGTTATTGGAGCTAATGATGAGTTCCGCGCTTCTGTTATATATTGGTCAATTTCCAGTTTTAAAAGACAAAATGATTGTAAGATATATATATTCGCAGATAATGATGATTCACTTTTTTCTCAATATAAAAATAAAATTTTATCTTTAATTGATAATAATTGTTTCTTAACAACAGATATTAGTGAAATATGTAATGTTATAAGTGATCTAAGCGAAAAACTTAAACCGGATAATAAAAAAACCTTTATTGTATGGATTGGGTTAGAAAATATCGCTCAGGAATTTAATGATTTACCTGAAAAATCAAACTTAAACACTAGAGAAATAAATCATTTTATTCCAATTGTAAAAAAAGATTCTTCTGCTGTAGATGATTTACTTTCTGATATAAGTACAAGACTTGGAGGAGTTATGGGTTCTGAGTACCAACCAGCACCCTCTCCTAAAAATGAACCTGCATCCCTGCCTGTCAGTAATATTACACAGGAAAAAGCCGGCTATAATGCTGGTTCCGATATTAAAGAAATAATCGAAAGCGGTTCTAAGTTCAGCATTTTTACTCTTGTAACATATTCATCCTACAAATCATTAAGAGACACCGCATTTGTAAAACCTGATTATTTTGAGCATAAAATTGCTTTTAAAATGAGTAAAGAAGAATGCAGCAATTTTTTATCCCGATCATCCTACAATTCAGGTATTGATAATATTACAGCGGTATATTATGATGGTAATAATACAAGAACTTTTAGACCATATTTAACATAGGAGGTTTATTATGGGAATGATAGACAGAGATCCTCATGAAATGATTAATTTTGCAAATAAAATTGATCTTTATGCGGATAATATGAGGCTTATTTGCGGACAGTTATTAAATTATATGGGAGATGCAAAGCCTTTCATGAGAGATAATGCTTCCAAACAGGCTTTTATGAAGATTGAAGAATTCAGAGAAAACTTACTTCGCAGTCTACCTGAAGCATTGAATGCAGCTGATAAATTAAGAACAGCTGCCGCACCTTTAAAAAGAGCAATTGAAATTGGCAATAGCATAAGATAGCTAAATATTAGGAGGATAAAATTATGCATGGAGTTTCACAAATAACATCAGACCCGATTCAAATTGGGAATTTGGTTACTATGATACAAAATAATTTAAAACAAATTGAAAATTGCAATACAGAACTAAAAGAAAATTTACTCAATCTTAGAACATCATTTCAAGACGAAGGTTTTGTAATAATTCAAAATCATATTGCCAAAACAAGACAGCAAATAGATGAATCAGTTCCGCATTTTAGTACAGTTCTTAATAAAATGCTTGAATACGCAGAAGAATTAAAGATCTCCGGAAAAGCAATTTCTGGATAAAACAGATAATACCATTAATCTATGAGTGCTGCTGTTAAAGCCGACCCTGACAAACTTGATATATTCAAGGAAGCAATCTCCAGAACTCCTGGTATGCTTGAAAATATCTTTAGCGAAAACAGAGAGCTTATAACAAAAACAAATCATCGCATAGACAGAACTATTGATTCATTAAACAGAAAAAGATCAGCCGCAGAAAATGAACTCAGACAAGCTGAAGCAGCTTTGGCATCGGCACAGGTTGCAAACGCAGCAAATGCCTTTTTAGGTACACCACCGATACCGCTTGAACCGTATTACGCAAGAATTAACGCAGCTCAAGCCAGAATAAATACATTAAATCAAGCAATAAATGAAATAAGAAGACTTAAAGATGATTACCGTTCAAACACAGAACAATACACACGTGAAGAACAAATACAATCTCAGAATTACAATGAATTATTAAATAAAGGCTGTTCTATTGTTGAGCAGTATTCAATGCTTGTTCGCGAGTCAATCGGTGTTATTTCTACAGATTCTCCTGGAAGTTTAAGTGAAGCTATTTTGAATCAGAATATTTTACCCAATATTAAACCTAATATTAATTGGAATGATCCAAAAAGTTTAATAACAGAAAGTTTTACTGTCCGTGAAGCAACTTTATTACGTCTATGGACTAAAAATGAAAAAAAGGATATTTACCATATTCCTAATGCTAGTGAAATAGAAGAAATAAAAAAAATGGCTAATGCTATCCAGATTATAAGAGATACTTATGGTAGATCAATGAATGTAACATCTTGGTATAGACCAAAAGAAGTTAATCTGGGCACTCTAGATTCAACAGGAAATATTGTAAGTTATTCAAATTCAAATTATAATAAAAAAAATTTTGACAGTGCAGTTAAAGGTGTTGGCGGACATCATACTACGGGTCTGGCTGTAGATATTGCGTACAATGAATCATTAGAAAAACATTTGAAAAAACCTGAAATATTAAAATTACTGGAAAAAAATAGTATATGGGTTCAAAATATTGATCAAACAAAAGGAAAAGGATATATTCATTTTGATTTAGGTACAAGATTAGATAATGATGAAAATATTAGACATGGAGGTTTTTTTAATGGAAAAAAATAATTTAACTATGTCATTAAAAATATTCTTTAAACAACCGGAGAAAACAATTAAAGTATGAAATTTAACCCCGTAATCAACCATAACCAATCCGCATGGCGAGATGTCTCTGTTACCTGGAGCGATGATGTTTCCCAAAGATTCTATTCATCTGTATTGATGGAATTGGAAAATACATTAAACTCACTTAACAGAGCTTCTGAAAGGCTGGAATCTGAAACCAATAATGTAAACAGCAGGCTCAGCAGATTGGAGAATATTTGATTTTCTATAATCTGCGTTAATCCGCTAAATCTGTGAAAATCCGCGTTTCATGTTAACTAAGTTAACAGCTTCCAACCATTACTGCCGTTTTTCCAGTTCAGCCTTCAAACGAGCAATTTCAGTATCCTTACTAGCAATTTTTACATAATTATCCGCAATTTCGGCTTTCTGCTCAGCAACAACTGACTTCCATTTTTTGCGTTCCCGTTTTTCACCTTTTTGCTCCGCATAGTACAAAGCTGTGGCTTCATCATGGCGGGCTTTTTCCCAAAGACGTTCTCTTTCACGGAATTCCGAATCAGCTGTTATACTATAATAAGCATCTATCGCCTGGTTCATAACGGGTATCTCCAAATCTTCAATTTTTCTTAACTCTTCCATTGTTTCTGCTTTAAACAACGCTAACCATAATAATAACATATTTTCCGTGTTTATGTTAACTGGAATCTTTTTTAATTCAAAGAAATGAAAACTCATCTTGTCAGACAAAAGTTCATGGCGGTTTATTTCCAAAGGCTGAAACTCCGAATGAAATTCTTTACATTTGAACAGATTAAAGTGTATCAAACTGATATTAATCACACGCGGTAAATTACTGTAATTTTTACCTGAAGGAAGTGCCGAAGAATACTCCCTTGCCCAGTTAAATAACACACGCTCCGGAAAGCTGCCTTTATTCCTGACCTGGATTTCCAGATTAACCCGCTGTCCGTTAATATCCATAAGAATATCTAATTTACAGAATTTATCTCCCAGATTCTCAGGCGGCATATCGGGGTTTGTAATAACAAATTTTCCGATACTTTCAAGTTTGATTCCCAATAATTCACAGACAAGCAGTTTTAGTAAATCCGGGTTTTTTACGAACATCATTTTGAAAAGAATGTCTGTTTTAAAAGTGTATTCAAGTTTTGTCATGTCTCCCTCACTCTAAAAAGATTAAATCCGCACAAGCAGATTTACCTCTATATGGGTGCGAAGGTGCTGTTTTGCATGACCGAATTTGAAAATTTTATAAATTTTCCTATTTATCCATGTGTATTCAATTACTCGTGACATAATCTTCAAAATGGTCTACTATTAAATCTGTGAATACCTTAAACATTAATAAAGAAAAAGTAACTCATTATGTTTATATTTCGCTGCTTTTTGTGGTGGGGTTATTAATATTATTGATACTTATAGGTTCTATAGCCGGACTTTTTCACATTGGTAAACCTCAGCCGCTTATTGGCACTAGAAGTGCTCCGCAGGTTCATCAAACACTGATTCAAACCGATGATATCCGCATATTTACAGGAATGGGGCGGCTGCGTATCCCGCTTGTTAATTCATCAACATTAATTCTTTCCATAGCTTTTCCGTTCTCTGCCGATGATACAGCATTTACCGAAGAAATTGCCGCTAAAGTCAACGATTTTAGGACAATCGCAAATGAGTATTTTTCTGCTTTACCTGAACCGGAATTGATTCGAATAAACGAGGAAGCTGCAAAACAGGAAATACTCAGGCGATTTAATGAAAATTTACGGCTTGGACGCATCGAAGTCCTTTATTTTAACGATATGATGGTAATCGAAAGTTATTAAACAGCGCAACTTTAGCAGTATTTTCGTGTCAAAATCATAGACGGACGCAATTAATTATTTTACACTTATGTTCTGGAGTTTAACATGAACGCAACTGCACAGGTTTTAATTGCGATAATTCCCATTGTGGGAATCGTTATGGGTTCGGTAGTAATTTTTTTCTATCTTTTATGGAATCACCGCCGAAGGACGCTATTAATAAAAGCGGGACATTATATTAAACCGGAATTTAATCTTTCTTCGTTTAGTTTATTGTCAGGAATTCTGCTTACCAGTGTTGGCATTGCTGTAACTGTTCTTTTATCAATAGTTGAAGGAGCTTCGTACGGTTTATTCGGCGGATTAATTCCACTGGCAATGGGTTTTGGCTTTTTAGTTTATTATGTGATAAAACGCAGTGAAACAAAAAATGGCTGAACCTATTAGGGATGGCTCCCTGGGTTTACCTGATGAATTTGATGATCAATTAATCGTCAGTCAGATTGTATCAGGGCAAAAGGATCTATTCCGTCTTTTGGTGCGCCAGCATGAAAAAGCAGTTTATGGAATGGGTATTAGCTTTTTCCGTAATCAGGAGGATGCTTCCGATTTTACCCAGGAGGTATTTTTAAAAACCTACCGGAGCCTTTCACGTTTTGAAGGAAGAAGCCGGTTTTCAACATGGCTTTATAAAATTGCCTATAATACAGCGTTAAACGAGGTTAACAGAAGAAAAGAATATTTAAGCCTTGCAGAAGATGAAGCTGATAAGTTACTTAATGACAGCGAATCTCCTGAAAGGCTCACACTGCGTAATGCAGCAAGCGAGGCTGTACGTTTGGCAATAAAAGAACTGCCTGAACGTTTCAGGGTTTGTGTTGATTTATATTTTTTTTATGATCGTTCATATCAGGAGATTGAGGCAATTACAGGAATTCCTGTAAATACCATAAAGTCTCATGTATTTAGGGCGAAAATTATATTAAGGGAAAAATTACAGGATTTGGAAAGGAGCGTTGTATGAGCTGTGCAAATATACTCAATATGATTTATGAAGATAATGACAATATGCCGCTTATTAACCAGATACAAATAAATATTCATACTTTTTTCTGCTCTTCTTGCGCCAGAGAGGCAGAGTTATATTACGCCGCTAAAACCGTAATGAAAGAGGATTTTTTGCCGTCTTCGCCTGATTTGATAAAACTTGAAAATTCTATAATGGCAAAAATATATGCTGAAGAAGAATATGAACAAGAAACAGAATCTTCATATTCAACTCAAGGTATTTTATCTACCCGAGGCTGGGTAATAGCGGGTATTGTTTTAATGGTATCTTTAGTAACCGCTTTTTTTGGATTTGATTTTAAAAATATTGCAAGCGAATCCGGTTCTTCATTCCTGCTTCCGTTTGGCATAACAATCGGTATTATACTGACAATCTACGGAGCATTATTTATTGGAAGTCATCTTAAGGAACTTTCCGAACGCTTTGGACTCTAAAAACAAAAAAATAAAACTAAGAATTTTATACCACAGAGAACTACAACTAAAGTTGTCTGGAGTTTCACGGAGTATAAATACGATAACTAATTCTTCCTCCGTGTTTCTCCGTGTACTCCGTGGTTTTCTTATTCTTAATATAATTTTATTCTATTCATGTTCAAAAACAGAACCATCACGGACTGAAACTGCGTTTGGAACAGCATGTACAATAACACTTTATGAACATGGGAGTACCGGCATTTATAACGAAATTTTTTCTAAAATACATCAAATAGATAATCTTATGAGTATAAATATTTTATCTTCTGATGTCAGCCGTATTAACAATAATGCAGGGATCGAACCTGTACAGGTACATGAAGAAACATTTAAAGTAATCGAAAGGGCAGTTTATTACGCCGGCTTAAGTGACGGCGCTTTTGATCCTACTGTAGGACCTTTGGTAAATTTATGGGGAATTGGAAAAGGAAACCGTAATATTCCTTCGCAAAATGAGATTGATAAAACATTAACATTAATTAATTGGTCTAACATTGAATTAGATCCAAAAACAAACAGCGTATTTTTAACACAAAGCGGAATGTCACTTGATCTTGGAGCCATTGCTAAAGGATATGCTGCGGATGCTGCTGCACAAATAATAAAAGAAGCCGGAATAAAAAGAGCTTTAATTAATCTGGGCGGAGATGTATATGTATTAGGCGAAAAACCGGATAAAATCCCATGGAAAATCGGCATTCAGCATCCGTATGAAGAACGTAATGTTACTATCGGATATGTACAATTACAAAAAGACAAAGCACTTGTTACCTCGGGTGTTTATGAAAGATTTTTTATAAGAAACGAAATCCGCTACCATCATATTTTTAATCCGTCAAACGGTTATCCAGCCGATAACAATCTTTTATCGGTCACTATCATCGCACAAACTGCCATGAACGCAGATGCTTTATCAACAGCGGTTTTTGTACTTGGATATGAAAAAGGAATGGAATTAATAAAAAATATACCGGATGCTGAAGCTATGTTTGTTTTTAAAGACCGCAGTATACGAACAACTTCCGGTGTAAACTTTACATTAACTGATAATACTTTTACCTTTAAAAATTAATCATATTTATTTCACACGGAGACACGGAGGCACGGAGTTTACATTCGAAATTTCTCTTTTCTTCCTTCGTGCCCTCTGTGACTTTGTGCCTCTGTGTGATGAAAATTAGAATAATATAAACCAAGGTAACCAAGAAATAATTATTACTGCAATCAAAATAACATATCCTGCGGGTTTTGTATGTATTTTTTGAATCGGCTGCTGTGTAAATTTAATATCACTTAATTCCATCATTAAATTATCGATTTTATAAAAAATGTTTTTATCGAAAATATTTTTTCCTTTTATTTTAAATTTTCTGCTCATTATTTCAGAAAAAATACACATCGACTCCCCAAGCAATTGCCCAAAAGCGCCGGGTAATATCAAATCTTTTCTAATTGTAATTTTTGACAGCATAACAAGCGCCTGCAGTGTTACAGCTCTGTGAATGCCCGCTTCCAAAGCGCCGGAAGTTATTTTAAATACTCCGATAGAAAATAAAACTCGTCCGTAAGGAATAATTAAATTAAACGCTATAACTATAAAAGTGACAAAAACTGTAAATAAAAAATCAGTTTTTTTTCCTGATAACAAAACTAAAAAACAAAAAAATAAAAATTGATAAACGCGGTATTCAGTACTCGGATTAAACAAAACCGCAGGTATAATTAATAATCCGGCTAAAAACAACATTTCCGCACTAAATATATTATTATAAAATAATAACCTGTTTTTTATTTTATGTTCTATAAATGATAAATTTGAACAACAACTCCGTGCCTCCGTGCCTCCGTGTGAAAATATTATGGTTTTAATCCACCTTGATCTTCTTACAAACATTTCGCAAAAAACACCCAATACAATACCTGTAACAAGACCTGCCGCTAAAAACGGCGGAGTTATATAACGGACACTCTCTTTGAAAATAAACATGTAAGCAAGCGCTAACTGAGAAATATTTGAGATAACAGCGCCAGCCGCTCCAATACCTATAAATGTAATATTGTCTTTTGCTATTTTTTGCAAAAAAAACATAAATAAAGCAGATAGAAATGTTCCTGTAAAAGAAAATAAAAAAATGTATGAAAACAGTGTTCCTGTAATTAAAGCCTGTCCGAAAACTTTAATGCAAATCAAAATCACAAATGAACGTAATGGAAAAATACAAAGCCCCAGCATAATAGGCAGATTGGCAAGACCTATCCGCATAAAAGGAAGAGGTTTTGGTATCATATATTCGACAGCGGAAAGAAAAAGGCAGAAAGCTCCCAACAGGGCAAGTGAACTTGCATCAAGGTTCCTTGCTTCAAGTGTTTTTTCACCAGACGACAGCGTCAACATCGTTGTCCTCTGTAACAGTACCTTGTATTATTAACAAAACATTATTTGGAAGGCAGGCAGCCCACTGCCCTTGTTTGGAAACAATTCCTGCAGCAACACAGTTTTGATTATGACATGGAGAGGCTTCGATCCAGGTCTTTTGCCCGTTTAAACGAATAACAGTATTACCAAGCGGTCCTGTTACAATAACTGTTTCTTCAGCTTCAATTGGATATGTCCATTCATTGTCTTGTCCTCGTATTAAAATTTGCGTTTTTCCCTGCGGTTTCATGTAAACAAAGTAACTAATAAAAATTATTAAAGATGCGACCGTTATAATTATAATAACATCAAATAATTTTACCCTTGTTTTAATTACATTCATTACTTTACAATTTATCATGAAATCGATACATTGTCTTTATGAAGAAAATTTCTTTAACAGGTATTAAACCTACAGGCGACTTGCACATCGGAAACTATTTTGGAGCGATAAAACCGGCTCTTGAACTTGCCGAGGAATACGATGCCCGGTATTTTATCGCAGATTATCACGCTTTAAATACCATGAAAGATCCCAAGGAATTAAATTCCACAATCAGACAGGTAGCTGCCGGCTGGCTTGCAGGAGGTTTGAATCCTGAAAAAGTAATTTTTTACAGGCAAAGTTCAATACCGGAAGTATTTGAATTAACTACAATGTTTATGGCTTTTACAGCCAAGGGGCTTATGAACCGGGCTCACGCATATAAAGACGCCATAAATAAAAATAAGGAAAACGGTAAAACAGGCGAAGAAACAGACTCAGGTATCAACATGGGGCTTTTTACATATCCTGTATTAATGGCTGCGGATATTATTATTTTTGATTCCGATATTGTTCCTGTCGGAAAAGATCAAGTGCAGCATATTGAAATGGCGCAGGATATTGCACAGTCGATAAACGCAAACTACGGGCAGCAGGTTTTAAAAATTCCGCAGGCAGCAGTTCAAAAGGATGTTGCTGTAGTGCCAGGTCTTGACGGACGCAAGATGAGTAAAAGTTACGGAAATATTATTCCCCTTTTCGCTCCTGAAAAGACACTTCGAAAAACAATTATGCGCATAACAACAAACTCACAATCTGTAGAAGAACCCAAAGACCCGGATACAAGCCAGATTTTCCAGCTTTATAAATTATTTTCAAATGCAGACGAGCAGGCGGCTTTGGCAAACCGTTACCGCGCAGGCGGCATGGGCTGGGGAGAAGCAAAAGAAGAACTTTTTCAGGCTGTAAACCGCCTGCTTACTCCCATCCGCGAACGTTATGAAACATACATGGCTGATATTCCTGCTTTAGATAAAATACTTGAACAGGGAGCGCAAAAAGCAAGACCAATAGCAGCCGCTACAGTAAAACGCTTGCGTAAAGCAGCGGGAATAGATTTATAATTATAAAGGAGTATTTATGATTAATATCTCTTGTATCGGAAGCGGAAACATGGGTTTTGCTCTAATGAGTGCAGCTTCTACAGACAATAATAATATAAATATTTATTTTACCGATGCAGAAGCAGAAAAAGCACAAGCAGCAGCCGCTTCTATCGGAAAAACAGCAAAAGTATTATCTTCCAATATTGAAGCAGCGCAAAAATGTGATTTTATTTTTCTTGCGGTTAAACCTCAAGTATTATCGATTGTGTTAGCTGAAATTGCTCCTGTAATAAAAAAAAGACAAAGCGAATCAAATGCTCCTGTGTTAGTTTCAATGGCGGCAGGATGGTCAATCGAAAAAATCCAATCTTCCATTGGTGAAAAGACACCTGTTGTACGTATAATGCCCAATACTCCGGCACTTATCGGCAAGGGAATGATAGTTATGTCTTGTTCACAGGAAGTTTCAGATGCAAATGCGAATGAAATTAAAAATATTCTTGGTAAAGCAGGTATTGTTGATTGTATCGAAGAGCGCTTCATGGATGCAGTTACAGGTCTTTCAGGTTCGGGACCTGCATTTGTTTATTTATTTATTGAAGCAATGGCAGACGGAGGAGTTCTTGCAGGATTACCAAGAGATAAAGCACTTGTATTGGCAGCGCAGACTGTCCTTGGAGCGGCGGCAATGGTACTGCAAACAGAAAAACAACCGGGCGAACTTAAAGACATGGTTACATCACCCGGCGGCACTACAATCGCAGGTATCGCAGCGCTTGAAGACGGCGCATTTAGAGGCACTGTGATCAAGGCTGTAGAAGCTGCCTGGAAACGTTCAATAGAACTTGGTTAATTAACTACTGTGACCTTAATCGCGCGGTAGCGCGGCGCTCCGTCACGTTTACTTCGATCTTCATCTTCTTCTACATAGTATTTTACATTCATCCCGAATTTTAAATCGGGGAAATCGCAGTTTGTTACCCTGCTGTAATGAAAGAAAATATTATTGCGATCTTCGTCTTTAATAAAACCAAATCCATTGGGGTTAATGCTGAAAATAGTGGAAGTAAGTTCTTCTTTTTCTTCGAGTATGTCTTCTGATTTATAGTTTGAAACAACAGGTGTCTTATCATAAATCTTTTCCGGAACAAATAATTCTTTTGTGTATTCGGTATCGTCTTGATCGATCCGCTGATGCATGGGTACTGCAAAGAAAACTTCTTCCTGTAATTGACGGGATGCTTTTGTTTCTACTACATCGCCGTTTTCATTGTGATATGAAAAATCCCAGAATAAAAGCATTACCTGAGTTCCTACAGTATGCAGTTTCCTGACAAGAGGAACATAATCGCCGTCGCCTGCTACTAAAACCAAAATGTCAAAATGTTTATAAATGGCAAGTTCATACGCTTCCAAAGCAAGCCAAACATCAATTCCTTTTTCCTGCACCGAATTATTGTCTCCAAAACGCAGCGGTAAATAATGGCTTACAATATTTTCCCTCATTAAAATATCTTCAAAAACACGTTCGCTTTGAACTTTTTCACCTAACTCTTTGGCGGAAGAACGCCCCTTAAAATAATGAGCATCGATTATACGGCATTGACGTTTATCATTTTTTGTAAGAGAGGATACTTCGCTGATAATAAAATCATGCAAGCCGCTGATGCTTATTCTTGATTTTCTTTCATGTTCGTACTTGTAATAATTACTAACTTTGTAAAAATAATATCCATCGTAAAAAATACCTATTCTTAAAATATCCAATAAATTCTTTTCCATAATTGACATTTTAACACAGAGTTTAGTTAATTACCAGCTTATTTATGATATATTAATACGCTGCAAACGGGATTATTTCGACAATTTGAACCCTAAAACGCGCAGAAGCTGCCCAGCGTCCTGCATCTACATAATAACGCGGAAATGAAGCAAGGCTTATAAAACCTGTAACTTCTTTCGGGCGGTTTTTTTCACCTGCCTGCAAAAGGGAGCGCAATGCAGCTCTTGCTGCGTCTTCAAGCGCCATTTGTTTTACCGCAAGCCAACCGGGGTATTCTTCAAGAGACGAAGGAGCAAAACCAACAGCCTGAGCGTTTCTAATTGTTCCTGTGCGCCACACATGCATCCTTCGCTGATGCGAATCATTTAAATGGTAATCTGCCCAAACTCTTAAACGCATATCTTTTATCGAAGTATCTGTAACAAGTAATGCGGGATCACCGGGTTGAATCGAACCAAGCTGTTCAAGTTCAAGTATTTCATCGATTCCTCTTGCTCTCTCCCCTACTTCATAATTAAAAGACCAGCCAAAAACCATGGCTGAAAAGAATAATGAAAGTTCATCAAGCGCTCTGCGGCTTGCGGCAGGAACATCAAGCGGATATTCACTGTCAACATGACCTGCGTATATCGGCTCAAAATCAACATATACCTCGCCTCGAATAACATAAGGGTGAGTTCCAGCATCATTGCCTTGAGCAAAAAGCAGAAATATCGGAGAAAAGAGTAAAATTAACGGAATTAATCCCTTTCGAATCATATTAAATTATCGGAAAATAAACGCTTTTAAAACACTGCTGTAACATGCATTATTGAACAATTTTGCATTTTCTTTCTATAATATGAATATGAAACAATTATTTTTAAGATTTATTTTATTTTTAACAGTAGTATTCTTTGCTGCCTTTACAGGTTGTTCAAAAGATATTCCATTAAATTATGATTTTAATACAGAAACAGGAAGGTACAGGATTCCCGATTATCCGGATGTTTTTTTTGCTGTCATAAGCGATACTCATGTTTATTGTCCATCGCTTGGTTCTTCCGGTTCGGCTTTTGAAAAAGTCATGTATTCTGATCGAAAACTTCTTTTGGACAGCATAGAACTTTTAGATTTTGCTATTGATAATATAATCGCTTCCGGTGTTCAATTTGTCTTAATAAGCGGCGATTTAACAAAAGACGGCGAATTGATTAATCATCAAATTATGGCAGAAAAATTAAAACGATTAACCGATGTTAATATCGCAGTCTATGTAGTACCCGGTAATCATGATGTAAATTGCCCTGATGCTGTAAGGTTTATAGGCGATTATACAGAATCAGTAGCAACCGTTAGCGGTGAAGAATTCGCTCAAATCTATGGTGATTTTGGATATAACTCTGCATTATACAGAGACAGTAATTCATTAAGTTATGTTGCCGAACCTGCGGAAGGTTTATGGCTATTGGCGATTGATTCCACAAGGTATAAGGAAAATGTACATGGGCAGCATGCAATAGTTTCAGGAAAAATCAGCCAGCAGACGGCAGACTGGATCGCATCCGTATTACGAGAAGCATATAGCAAAAACAAAGCGGTAATGGTTTTGCTTCATCACGGTGTTGTTGAACACTGGAATGGACAGTTTAAACTGCATCCTGATTATTTAATCCGCGATTATATTAACTTTGGAAGATTTTTATCTTCTTGGAATGTAAGGCTTGCTTTTACAGGACATTATCATGCTCAGGATATAACAAGATCGGATTTTAACGGAAAGTTTATTTATGATATTGAAACAGGATCTCTTGTAACCTCTCCCTGTCCCATTCGTTTTCTTGAAATTAAAGATAATATCATAAATATCCGCACTGAATCAATCGTAGACAAAATATATCCGGGAACAGATTTTGCAGCTAACGCCGCAGCATTTGTAAAAACGACAGTCATGCTGGAAGCAGCTTCTGTATTAAAAAAATATTTTGTCTCCGATAAAGATACAGCGATTATTACAGACGCTGTAGGAGACGCATTTACCGCTCATTACAACGGAGATGAAGATCCTACCTTACGTCCGGTTCTTGATAAATCCAAACTTGGTCTTTGGGGACGGTTTATTTTAAGCCAGCAGCAGTATGTTCTTGATGGTTTATGGCAGGATTTAGAACCTGCTGACAATAACGTGAGCTTTAGATTGACTTATTAACGTTAGATGTTAGCATAACAATTGGAGAATTTATGTGGGTAGTTTATGCTTTATTATCAGCGGTATTTGCAGCATTAACTTCTATTTTGGCAAAAATAGGAATAGAAAATGTAAACTCTAATCTTGCTGTAGCAATTAGAACTGTAGTAGTTTTAGTTATGGCTTGGGGTTTAGTATTCATATCAGGAAAACAAACTGAAATAGCAGCCATCAGCCAAAAAAGCATTTTATTTTTAGTTTTATCCGGTATTGCTACCGGTTTATCCTGGTTATGTTATTACAAAGCACTTCAAATTGGCGAAGCCTCTAAAGTAATTCCCATAGATAAGTTCAGTTTAGTTATTGGAATGATATTAGCTTTTATAGTATTAAAAGAAGTTATTACTATTAAGACTATAATTGGCGGCATTTTAATTACTATTGGTACTTTAGTATTGATATTTTAGAATACTCTTCTTTTTATCCCGATAGAAAACTTATTGTAAAAATTATCAGCGTCGTTAAAATAATACCGAAAAAATATTCCAAGCGATTCATCTTCGTCACCTATCATAATATTAAGCTCCGCAAAAGGAAAAAAGTAATTTTCTATCATATCATTTTTAGTGTTAAAGTAACCTCTGGACATTCCGCCGCCAATACTGAAACCAAAAAAATCTGAAAAATAAATTTCCAAAAAACTTCCGAAATAAAAACCATAGGTTATTCCAATATCCTCAAAATACGGATATGTTATACCAAAAAAACCGCCGCCTTCACCTGCAAGTCCTATTGTCAAATTACCAATATTAGTAATAAAGCCAAAGTGCATGCCAGACCTTGGAAGTAATGAACTGGGACCATAATCCCAAAGATTAAGACTTATAGAAAAACCTCCATAAGGTTCCATAAAAAAGGAATTAGGAGCTTTAACAGGTGCGGTTGTTACTGCGGGAATATCTTCTATATTCGCAGAAGCAGTAACTGTCTGCATGTTCCATTTGCCGTCACTGAATATGTAGGTTCCGGCTCTTCGCCCGTTTTCAATATAAAAACCGGCAAATCCAAAATCGAAAGAATCGTCGAACATTGTAACATTTGTACCAATGGTAATTCTTGTAATTTCATTTTCTAAAAATGCTTGTCTTCCGATAAGAATAACGTTTATTGGAATTGTTACGCTTTTAAATCCATATTTATAAAACGCTCTTTCTCCGATTGCTACAACTGTCATTCTTCTTATTTGTTTTGGAATATTTACATCGGCTCTTGTTCCGTTGTACCCGGTAATTTGTAACGCCGAACTATCCCCGATAATTTCCACAACAAAATCACTTTCATTATTAAATGGCTGACTGGCGCGTTCTTCTGCGTTTATTATAAATACTGTAATTAAAAATAGAATTGAAAATATTATACTTTTTTTATTCATATATGCTTCTTTTATTAAAAATATATTACTTCTTTCCTGAGTACAGTGTAAATTCCATTTTTTCTTTATTCTGCAAAAGCATATTCAACCACATATTTTTTCTCTTGGTAATTTCTTTGCTCTTTCGTCCTATACCGCGCATCTTTTCATAAATTTGCAAACCGTTTTTGGAAGCTGCCCATGTTTTAAAATGTTCTCCGAAAATATGCGCAGCTTTTTCATCAATTTCTTTATCAATTTGTTTTTCGAAAGCATCCAGCAAGAGCTGATACTTTTCTGTAATGCCTTTTAAATAATCAAGAATCAATCTGTCAAAAGAAGGAATTTGTTCGCTGACATCAATAAGATGACGTAAAAATTCTACCGCAGAATAATAATCTTCGTTCACGCAATATGCCTTCATTGCAAGGCGGCAAAGTGTTATATATGATTCATTTGTAATGGTCTGCATACTGTTTATAGGTACTGACGGAACTACAGAAAACTTGGGCATGGTCTGTGCTACTTTTGTAAGCAGTTCCATTAAATCCTGATATATTCTCTGTTCCCATAAATTTTCACGGATAGACGAAAAAAGCCTTGTAATATCATCTGCAAATTTTTCTTTGTACCTTTCGCTTTTTTCAAAAACAACTTCGCAGGTAGGAATCATTACTCCTTTAAACTCAATATGCCCCGTATCAAAAAAGTAAATGGAATTATTTTGAGTCAGAATACATTTACTTGCTGCATCCTCTTTTTCGTAATTCATCATTACCTGTTTTGCAATCATTACCCTTGAATCCTTGGGTGATAATTCATTTGCTCTTGTCTGCAATCTTGCGCCGGAGTTAAGAAGGAAACCCGCAAGATTTCCCCTCTCTGTAATGATGAGCGGACTTTGCGTATTACCTCCGGTAATTCCTCCTGTGATTTTAAAAATCGGCAGGGCTTCAGCATTGCCTGTGCGTTTTGTAGGTATCGAAGGATCGTTTACATTATTGGTTTTTCCAAAATAATCGATTATACAAAGAGTAACCATTAAAGCGTCTGTAGCGCTTGCCGCAACAACGACAATTTCATCACCTCGTTCTCTTTGGCTGATTGCGCCGCATTGTGTGGAAATGCGTTTTATCTCATTTTCTATCGCCCAATCCAGAGTATGCATCATTGATAAATTTTTTCTGGATTCCATGCAAAACTTTGTATAACCGTGAATGTCAAGCATTGCAACATAAAGGTTGGAAATTTGTAATGTTTTTTTAATATCTCCGGCTTCGGGAAAATCTCTGTCAGGAATAACCATTTCCTTCCAAAGTTTTTTATGGGTATTCGGGCATATTGCAGAAAAGAAACCCCAATTCATACGTTTAAGCAGCAGAAAAGCCTTCATTATAACAGCATGAGTCCATTTATCCCGCAATGCAGGCGCTACCAGCTCTTTTAATTTCGAAAAAGTTACAATCTCTTTTGACACAATTTTATCGTAAAGAAACGAGAAAAGTTCATATTCCGTCATACCGCTGTTATATTCGCTAATGTCCTTCACTTTTATACCCAGTAATCATTATACTATACTTCTGAATAAAATAATAGTATGCGGGCAAAAAATCGGTTGTTTATCACGTCTTTCTAAGATACAATTATAGATCTGTGGAAACCGCAATAAGATTAAATAATTCAGCTGTTGCTCTAACCGAGGCAAACCGCCCTTTTGAGGCGATTCCGCTTTTCCGTGAAGCCCTGGTTTTAGAACCTAAAAACCCGCTTTTATGGCTAAATTTGGGTATAGCTCAGCAAAAAACGGGTGAATACACAGAAGCGATAGACAGTTTTCAGCAATCTCTTTTTATAAACAGCGATTTAACTGAAGCGTGGCATTCTCTTGGTTTAATTTATTATGAACTAAGTGAATTTGAGCTTGCTTCAGAATGTTATATTTCTGCTTTATCGCAAAATGAGAATGATCCAAAAATATGGAATAATTTAGGTGTCGTATATTTCAACATAAACAATTTTGAAGAAGCCCGCAATTGTTTTGAAAAATCGGTAAGTTTGTGCCCTCAATATTATGACGCTCTTTTTAATTTACGGGATGCATGCAGAGAACTGGGTGATTTCCGTGCTGCGGCAGAATTTGAACGTATACTTTCAAAATTAGATATTTGAACTAATTATCCTGGAGTGTTAATGAAAATTCTTTATGTAGCGGAACTTGTCGGCAAAACAGGTGTCTATGTTATTAAAAAGGCTTTGGATGAAGTTAAAAAACGCTACCCTTGGGACTTTTTAATAGTAAATGCTGATGGTGCTACAGGAGGAAACGGTCTTGGCAGAAGTCATGCTGCCTACATTCAAAAACTGGGCGCTAATGTAATTACACTTGGTGAATGCTGCTTTTATAAAAAAGATCTGACAGAAAATATGGACAAAGCGCCTTTTGTACTGCGTCCTGAAAATTTAAATCCTGATGCTCCGGGTATTGGCGCTAAAGTTTTTAAATTATCCTCGCCGCAGGGAAAAAATGATAAAATCGCCGTTGCTGTTTTACTCGGACAGAATGGTTTTACAAGACTGCATGCAAACAGTCCTTTTGCTTTACTGCCGTCACTGCTTGAAAAACTGAAAAAACAAACTTCGTATATTATTGTAGATTTTCATGCACAGGCAAGCGCGGAAAAGAAAACATTATTTTTCGCCGCTGACGGCTTTTGTTCTGCAGTTATAGGTTCGCACACGAGGGTTCAAACTGCAGATGAAACAATTATGACAGGCGGTACTGCGGTAATAAGCGATGCAGGGCGGACAGGAAGCCAGTTATCTGTCGGCGGATGTGAAATAAACTCCCGAGTTAAAGAATACCTAACCGGCATCCCTGACTGGACAAAAGATACATGGGATGCTCTTGAACTTCAAGGAGTGTATCTTAACATCGGCAAAGACGGCAAGGCAAGATCGATAGAGCGCGTACGGCACAAAGTCGAACAAGACTAAGATAAATTTTTACCACAAACCACACGAAATGTACCTTGCGGTACATTCACGAACCCTTAATTAGATAAAATTTTGTGATGGTTCGAGTGGTTCGTGGTTAAAATAAAAAAAATAATTTTGGTTTTACATTCCTTCTTTGATGATTTCAATCTTTATGCCGTCATTTTGTTCGACTTCGTCTTTCGGCGGAATATTAACACGCAGGATTCCGTTTTTATATACAGCTTTAACATTTTCCTGAGCATATTTATCCAAAGGCACATAATATTTTTGTTTTTCAATATCTTTCATTTTTAAACGGCGTTTAAAATAACGAATATTTTCTTCTGATTGACAGCTTACAGCGTTTTCATTCGATGTATTCTCTTTCGATATGTTATCTATTTTGGCGGAAAACACCATGTAATCTCCCTGGAACGAAAGATTTATATCTTTTTCGTTAAAACCTGCCAGGGCAAATTCAAAAACTAAAGACCTGTCTTCTGTCATAAAAACATTCATCGGCGGATATGAATAATTCGGATAATAATCTGTGTTTTCGTCGATAAAATGCTTGTCAAAAGTGAAAGTCCCTGGAAAATCTCTAAAATCAAATTTTCTGTGAAAATCATCTGAAAAGTTCCGGGTTGTTTCGAAAATTTCATCAAAAATACTGCCCAGATCCATATAATTTCTGCTGCCTTTCATAAAAAACTCCTACTTATAAATTACGAAAGAATTAGCTGAAAGTCAAATTAATTATTAATCTTATTTACATCAAGTTTTTTGCTGAAGTACTGATACACAAATGAAATTGCAACCAGTGTAAAACCCAGAGTAAAATATGTAATAATCCTATAACCCTGTGTAAGACCGTATAAATCGACAATAAATAATTTCATAACCGAAAATACTGCCAATACAAGCCCAAAACGCCGTATAAAAGCAAAACGCTTCATGAATCCATAAACTATCCAGGCTAAAGCTGTCAGAACATAAATTATGCTTATTACAGCGCTTGTAAAGTTTAAATTAAATTGCATAACTAAATTATGAGAAAGCAAAACAATAAAGTAACCTGAAACTACCAAAGGCAGCCATTCTATTCCTTTTTTTTGCCTTAATATAATTATTTTCATTGCGTCACGGATTGCAAGTACTGACAATACTCCCAATATAAGAAGAATAATGGTTCCTGTAATTATTATTCCCAAAGACGGCTTTACACCGCTGAAAGTAAACACGGGTGTTCTATAACCGTTAAGAATAAATAATAAAATAATTCCGGTTCCGTATAATGCGATTGAAAGAATTTTAATTCCTAATTCACCAAGTATTTTTATACGGGAAATAACATACGCTATTACAAATGCTGCTGTTATTGAAGAAGCGTAAACAAGATATTGAATTTGTTCGCGTATTAAAACATCTTTTATTGAAAAAGTTTTTATTATTCCCTGTCCCCATTCATTAAAAATATAAAAACAGAAAGCCCACATATTAACAATCACAAAATACTTAAAAATCTTTATAAATAAACCTGTCATCAGTTTTCTATATATATGCACTCCTAAAATAACTAAACTGCCTGCAGTAATTGCCGTGTATTTCCAGATAAAAAGATAATGCAGTCTTAACAGAGGCAGATCAAATAATAAAAACACTCCCAAACACATTGCAGATATAATTAAACCGGCTCTTTTAAATTTCTTTTCTTCTTTAATAATTCCGTAAATTGCAAGTATAATTCCCTGAGTCAGCCATCCTAAAGACAGCCAAACCCTTCCAAACTGCATTGGAATTATTAAAACTACAAATGAAATTGCTGTTAGAAAAAACAATATTTTAATGCTTCTTTCTTCTTTTGGAAATTTCTTTTCTATAACGACACTTAAGAATATATAAACCAAAGCAAAACCTACAGCAATTAAACCTCGGAAATCAAAAAAGGATTGTTCAAAAATATCATAAATAATCAAGCTGCTAAATACTGTATTAATTGCCAAAAGCACAATATCTGATTTTTTAAATTTTAATTTTGTGTGATATGTGCTTATAATGGGAATTGCCGTATAAATTAAAAAAGCAAATATAACGTATATTCTATTGACGATATTGTAGGTAATTTTGGCAGAATACTCCAATTCATAAATTATTGATGAACCAGAAGCTATCATTAAAAGAAATACAGTACCTATGATATTAAAAGACAACCCGATAAATGCTGTTACATGCCATTTTCTTCGCCATGAAATACTTAACGCTAAAAGATTTAAAATTACAAAATAAAACATCGCTCCGTACATAAGAGCGACGTTCATATTATTCAACATGGAAATCATCGGCATATATCCGCCGATTAATGAAAATGAAGCTATAACCTGCGAATTATAACGTACCGACAAGGTAAAAGCGCCAAGTGTAAGTATTACACATATTAAAAGCGCCGGATACATAGATATAACATTTAAATAAAAATAACTAAGAGCCAGAGCGGTATACATAATCGCAATACCGCCTGCAGAAATACCCAGAGAAAATGCATTTGGTTTTTTACGGTTTAATTGCTCTCCTACTGCAAGCATTATAGCGCCAAGCGAAAAAAACATAATACTTTTAAATAAATCCGAAACATTCATATACGTAAAACGAAACGCCGCAATAACACCTATTACAAGTAAAAATACGCCTACTACATTAATAACATTTACGCCGACAAACCTTTCAAAATTATTTTTTTTAGTTACCGCCAGAACCTGTTCGTCGGAAATTTCTTCTTTTTTTAAAGTTTCAAGCTGCTCCAATTCCTCTTTTGAAAACGGAGCGGTTTCTCCGGCTGCATGAGTACGCGCACTTGTAACTTTTTTCTCAAGCAGCAATGAAATTTCATCAAGTTTTGCATTAAACTCTTCTTTTATTTCCTGTCTTTCATTTGAAATTGCATTTTTTATATTTTGAATTCTTGTTTTAATATTATCTTCTATACTTGATAGTTTATCTTTTTCATTTTCTGTTTCCATTTTAAAATATATTCTTAGTTTTTCGGCAGTATTATTAACGATTTTTGTTTTTTCATTAAAAATATGATCATAGAGCGCATTTTTTAATCCCTTATTTTCATCAATAAGAGAAGCTGCTTCTGCGCTGATCGTTTCAAAATCATTATTTATTTTCTGCGCCTGTTCTTTTAATATTGAGTTTTCCAGCGCTAAATCGCTTTTATCAAACACTTCACACTCAGTTTCAAGCCCATCTGCCAATTCTCTTTGATTTTTTACAATCATTCGCAAATTTTCTGTTATCTTCATTTCCAACTCCAGTACTTCAAAAGTTTTTTACAAAAAAAAAGCTGCCCAGGAATTAACCCGGACAGCTTCTTTTTATTTAGAATGGCGAAACAAGTTTAAATATAAAGAATGCTGCAAGGATGTACATAACAATCGATATTTCTTTAAATCGGCCTGTAAAGATTTTTAATAAAACAAATGCAATTGTACCGAAAATAATGCCATTGGAAATACTGTATGTTAAAGGCATTAAAACGATAATTAAAAACGCAGGCAGCGCTTCGGTAAAATCAATATCTCCGCCTTTTACATCATTCCACATAATTTTGGCAACAGTAGTTGTCATGAATAATCCGACAAATACTAACGCAGGGGCTGTAGCAAAAGCTGGAATAGCAAAAAATATCGGAGAGAAGAACATTGCAATTAAAAACAGGAAAGCTACAACAAATCCGACAAGCCCTGTTCTTCCGCCTACTTGTACTCCGGCTGCTGATTCAATATAAGTTGTTGTTGTAGATGTTCCAAAAAGAGCGCCTACACCTGTAGTAATAGCATCAGCTAACAGAACTCTTCCCTTTCTCGGCAGGTCGCCTTTTTCATCAAGGAAGTCATCGCATTTTTCAGAAACGCCGATAGCTGTTCCTACTGTATCCATACCGTCAACTATAAGAAGAATTATCATTAATGTTATGATGGTAAAAACACTAATGTCAGCAAAATTAACTTTATCAAAATTGGTAAGAAGATTAACTTCTGCCAAAGACGGCGGAAGGGATACTATACCTGACGGAATAAGTGAAAAACCATGACCGCTGATTATTTCACCTGCTTCATTAAAAACATACGGTTTATACAATCCTACTAATTGCGCAATTAAACCCATAAGATAGGTTCCGAGTATACCTAATAAAAGTCCTCCGCGAATTTTTTTTGCAAGCAAAAATCCTGTCAATAATACACCAAGCATAAACAGAACAACTGGAATTGAGGTCATTTCACCTAACGCAACAAGAGTAGCGGGATTGTGAACAATAAAACCAGCATTTTGTAATCCTATGTGCATAATAAAAAGTCCGATACCAACACCGATAGCAAGTTTCATGCTTTTAGGAATTGCTTCAAATATTTTTTCTCTGAACTTTATTGATGCAAGAAGAACAAATCCAACACCTTGAATTAAAAGCAGTACCAATGCAGTGTACCAGTTTCCGCCCATTGAAGATACAACAACATATCCAAAAAAAGCGTTAAGTCCCATACCGGGAGCCAGCGCAAACGGATATTTTGATATAACAGCCATGAGGATTGTACCCAAAATACACATTATAGCAGTTGCTGTGAACAAACCTCCCCAAGGCATTCCGGTTGCTCCGCTTAGAATGTTGGGATTGACAATCAGGATGTATACCATCGTTACAAACGTAGTAGCACCCGCAAGCAATTCTGTTTTTACAGAAGTTTTGTTTTCGCTTAATTTAAAGCGATTTTCCAAGAAATTTCCCATCGATACTTTCTCCTTTTATTTATTGTACAATTCTCTCTTCACATAATGTGTGTGAAGAAGATCATGCGCTTTTTTACCGCCGGGTTCGCCGAGGAATTCCTTGTAAACCTGGTTTATAAACGGATTTTGGTGTGAACATCGGTACTGTGATTTTTCATCGTCGGTATAAATACCTGCCGTGCGTTGTTTGCGAATTTCGTCGGTGCAGCCGTAGGGTTGTCCTCCGCCTGCGATACATCCGCCGCGGCATGCCATAACTTCTATAAAATGATACGGCGGCTCTTTGCCTGCATTTTTCGCATCACGAACTTTATCAAGTACTGCGGCGATGTTACCCATCTGATGCGCTACTGCGATTTTAATTTTTGTTCCGCCTCCAAAATCAACTTCACCTTCCTTAACGCCTTCCATTCCCCTTGCAGGTTTAAAGTTTACATCGGGAAGTTCTTTTTTTGTTACCAGGTAATAAGCGCTTCTGACCGCAGCTTCCATTACACCGCCTGTTACGCCGAATATTGTACCTGCTCCTGTGTACGGTCCCAGCGGGCTGTCTGCTTCTTCATCATCAAGTTTTAAAATATCGATACCTGCCTGCTTAATCATTCTGGCAAGCTCTCTTGTAGTAATTACAATGTCTACATCGTAATTTGTTCCGGCTCCGGCACTTTTCATTTCATCGCTGCGGTGCGCTTCCCATTTTTTAGCGGTACATGGCATAACAGAAACTGAATAAACTTTTGTTTTGTCTACTCCGGCTTTGTCTGCCCAGTATGCTTTTATCATCGCTCCCATCATCTGCTGAGGCGATTTTGCTGTAGAAAAATTAGGAATCATGTCTGCATAATATTTTTCTAGATAGTCAACCCATGCAGGGCAGCATGATGTTATTAAAGGAATATCGCTTCCCTTTTCGTTCAAGCGTTTTATAAGCTCCGTTCCTTCTTCCATTATGGTAAGGTCTGCAGAAAAGTTTGTATCAAATACAGTTTTAAAGCCAAGTTTGCGAAGAGCCGCATAAATTTTCTTTGTAAAAACAGTGCCGGCAGGAAGTCCAAACTCTTCGGCTAATGCAACGCGCACAGCAGGTGCGATCTGCACTACAGGGTGTAAAGCAGTATCATGCAGAGCTTTCCATACATTTACAGTATCATCTCTTTCATAAATCGCTCCTACAGGACAATGCGCGGCGCACTGACCGCATTTAATACATGGACTTTCACCTAACGGCGTGTCCGCTGCGCTTGCGATCTTTCCGCTTATGCCTCTGCCTAAAAACTCCAAAGCCCAGACATTCTGCACATCCTGGCAAACTTTTACACACCTTCCGCATCGGATACATTTTTCAGGGCACAAAACAATTGCGGGGCTTGAATCGTCTATTGAAAAATCGTTTTTAACTTTTTTAAAAGGCGCTTCGCGTATACCAAAGTCTGCGGCAATTTCCTGAAGTTCGCAGCAATGGTTACGGGGACATTTAAGACAATCATCCGGATGATTTGAAAGAATAAGTTCGATTACAGTACGGCGCACTGCAATAATTTCTGAGTCATGAGTAATAATGTTCATGTTAGGTTCACATGCTGTGCAGCAGGCACGTACCATTTTTGGAGATCCTGCAAGACGTACTATACAAATGCCGCAAGATGCCCAAGGCACAAGATCATCACTGTAACAGAGAGTGGGAATTTTAATATTTATCATTTTTGCGGCATTAAGTATTGTTGTTCCCTGCTCAACTTCCAGCGCTTTACCGTTTATTGTTACGTTAATTTTATTCATACATTTCCCCCATTAACCTTTAAGCACCGCATTAAATTTACAAACAGCAAGACATTCACCGCATTTTATACAATCTGCCTGAATAATTGTGTACGGCGGCTTTTTCTTGTCGGGGTATTTTGCGGCATCTTCCTGAACAATACAATTTGCAGGACATTTTTTTGCGCAAATACTGCATCCGATACACTTCGGCGCATCAATTGTAAAACTCAAAAGATTTTTACATTTACCCGCACAGCATTTTTTTTCGTGTATGTGTCTAAGGTATTCATCGCGGAATGTATTTATTGTAGACATTACCGGATTTGCAGCCGTACAGCCAAGCATACAAAGCGACGCTTTTGTCATCGCATGTCCTATTTCTTCAAGTTTTACAAGGTCTTCTTCTTCACCCTTGCCTTCCGCTATTTTTTCAAGAAGTTTAAGGATTTGGGTTGTTCCGATACGGCAAGGTGAGCATTTTCCGCAGCTTTCTTCTACACAGAATTCCATGTAAAAGCGCGATACGTCGACAACACAGTCATCTTCGTCCATGACGATCATACCGCCAGAACCCATCATTGAACCGTTAGCTGTCAATGATTCAAAATCAATTGGAACATCTAAGGATTTTTCTGTCAGAATACCGCCTGACGGTCCTCCTGTCTGAACACCTTTAAATTTCTTTCCGTCTTTTATGCCGCCGCCGATGTCAAAAACAATGTCGCGTAACGTAGCACCCATAGGAACTTCGATAAGACCGGAGTTTTTTACTTTTCCTGTAAGAGCGAATACTTTCGTTCCTTTGGATTTTTCTGTTCCGATTTTTGCAAGCCATGCTCCGCCTCTTGCTGTAATAACCGGAATATTTGCAAGTGTTTCTACGTTGTTTATAACTGTAGGTTTTTCCCACAAACCTTTGTTGGCAGGAAACGGAGGTTTAGGAACGGGCATTCCCCTGTTACCTTCTACAGATTTTATTAAAGCGGTTTCTTCTCCGCATACAAACGCACCCGCGCCAAGGCGGATTTCAATATCAAAATTAAAATCAGAACCTAAAATATTTTTACCTAAAAGCCCGTATTCACGAGCCTGCGAAAGCGCATGTTTGAGTCTTTCGATAGCAAGAGGATATTCAGCGCGGATATAAACAAAACCTTCGTTAGCGCCGATTGCTTTGCCTGCTGTAATCATGCCTTCTATAACTGAATGCGGATCGCCTTCTATTGTAGAACGATCCATATAAGCGCCGGGGTCGCCTTCGTCAGCATTACAGATAATGTATTTAACATCACCTTGCGCTTTACGTGCCAAGTCCCATTTAAGCCATGTCGGAAATCCTGCTCCGCCTCTGCCGCGCATCCCTGAAATTTTCATTTCTTCTATTAACTGTTCCTGTGTCCATTCAAATAAAACTTTTTCAAGCCCTGAATAACCTTCACGGGCGATATATTCATCGATGCTTTCAGGATCGATAACACCGCAGTTACGCAAAACTACACGGTACTGTTTCTGATAAAACGGAATATCTTCTGCAACATAGGTTTTTTTCTCTTCTCCTTCCTTGTAAAGAAGTCTTTTTACTTCACGCCCCTTTATTATCTGTTCATGAATAATTTCTTTTGCATCATCCGGCTTTACGTCAACATAAAACGAATCTTCGGGAAGCACTTTAACAATTGGTCCCCTTTCGCAAAAACCGAAGCAGCCGGTTTTTACAACCTGCACCTGATCTTTAACACCCTGTTTTTCCGCCTCGCTTTCAAGCTGCGAAAAAAGCTCTATACCTTTGTTGGATTCGCAGGCAGTGCCGCTGCAAACCAGTATGTAATGGTTATATGCCATTTTACTCCCCTTTAGTTTTTAATAATATCAATGGCAGGTTTGTCAAGGATATGACCGGAAAGCAGTTCCTTGCCTATTAAATGTTTTTTAATTATTTCTTTAACAAGATCTGTTGTAACATTTCCGTAAATAACAGACGGCATACCGGGAACAATTACCTCGATAGTCGGTTCTGAATGACAAAGACCCATACAGCCTGTCTGCCTTACATGGCAAGAATCCACAAGATTATTCTCATCAAGACCTACAATGAACGAATCCAGAATCTGTTTTCCGCCGGCGGCAATACCGCATGTTCCCATACCGACAACAACTTGAATATCTTTGCCTTCGACATCTCTTTTACGGAGATCACCTTTTTTTTCATCTCTCAATTTTCTTAAATCATCCAAACTCATCTTTGCCATATCATTCTCCTTTATTATTCATTTTCCAAGGAACTTAAATATTCACCTAACAAAACTAACGACCCTACTTCTTCAAATCCTCCGATTGCTTCTCCTAGTTCCGATCTGCTAATCTCATATTCTTCATTATCTATTTTCTTGCGGCGTAAAATAATTTCCGCATTAGTATTAAACATCAATATCGTTCTAAACATCCCGGGTATGTCGCCAATAGGCGGCATATCAACATTACCTGTATCAAACCATGCTGTTACAGTTGTTCCTTTCCCTTTTTCTGATTTAATATCCCATCCGCCGCCTGACTGCTCTGCTGTCTGTATAAGGAATGGAAGACCCAGCCCCACCTTACGGTTAGGATGTTTAATGCCGTCTGTAACAAACGGATCAATTGCCCGCTTTAACTCCTCCTCTGTCATTCCTTTACCGTTATCTTTTACAAGAAAACGAAACTCTTTATCAGTTTCACTAACTTCTAAAACTACTTCATCCGACCCGGCTTCAACAGCATTTTGTGTAATATCCGTAACCAGGTCAGCTAAAGTAAAATGCATTACAAATTACACATTTCGATATTTATCGATAATCCCGGGGATCATGTCTTTGGTCAGCTTGCCGTAAGTATCGGTTCCTACAACCAAAAGCGGCGCAAGACCGCAGCAGCCGACACAGCGTACGGCATCAATCGAAAATTGACCATCTTCAGTAACGCCATTGGGTTCAAGTCCAAGTAATTTGCGGGATTCATCAAGTAAGTCCTGAGCGCCTTTTAAATAACAGGCAGTTCCCATACAAACGGCAATTTTATGTTTTCCCGGTTTTGTTGTTTTAAAATAATGATAAAAAGTGACTACGCCGTAAATCCTCGCAAGGGAAATCCCTGTAAGAACTGCTAATTGTTCAGCCGCAGGGCGTGAAATATAACCAAATATTTCCTGGGTTTTATGGAGAATCATGATAAGACTCCCCGGTTTAACCTTCCATTCATCGATAAATGACAACAATTCCTGCGGAAAAGTATAATCTTTGACATCTTGAGCCATATTTCCCCCTAATATGGGTATTGTAGCCGTAAATTGGCAGATAGGCAAGAGTGCAGCTATTGTTAATTATTAACTTTTAATATTATCTTTAGTAGCTTGTTTTTTAATCGTATTTTTTTACATATATTTCATATAATGCAATTAAAAACATTAAACCACTATCTTCGCCTGACTTCTGACAAACCTCTGCAGTCAAAATCGACAGGAAAAAAAGGAACATTTGGTATGGAAGGACGAACCTGCGCCTTTCCTCTGAAACGGTAATTAACCTGGCGCATTGCAATAACATCATCCAAAAGCTGTCTATTCATGTTTATAAAATTCATGGAAAATGTAAATCTTGTTTCTCTTGAACTGTTGGCAGGTATTTGCACAATATTGTTTACAGTATTACCTGCCCAAAAAAGATTATTACCGTACAATTCATAAGTTATGGAGGAAAGTTCCATTGCAAAATCATTGGGATTTTCTATTCTTATTACAGCTTCAAATTCGGTAACAACAATATCTGCCTGTAAAATGAATATAGAAACAACTTCGAATGATGGTTCTTTGACATCCAGACGCTGCGCTGTCTGCGGCTGCGAAGCACAGGATATGAAAATAAAAATAATTATAATATAAAAAATTAATTTACGCATACTCAATTATAAACCTTTATTTTATTTTTGTGTCAGTCAAATTAATGACAAGTATCATTATATTAATAATAAGATAATTCACTGTAAAAAACAGTGGTATTTTCAGTGCCGACGGCACTTATCATTTCGTCTGCTATAGAGCAGGTATGGGTTTTATCAAGCAATCCGCTTTCAAAAAGGCTTGCCGCCAAAGCGCCGCCGCATGCATTTAAACGCCCGTCTAAAATTGCCGCGGCAAGTGCGGGAGAATTCTTTTCGGAAAATAGCGATATAACTTCCTGTGCTGAAAGCTGTGCTGCTTCTTTATCAACATTACTCGATAAATTGCAGGAAACCACTATCAACGTTTCATCCAAAACAGGAGTTATAACAGCTCTTAATGCCTGTGCCAAATCGTAAATATACTGCGCTTTTGGCTGTCCCATAAGAATAGGAACAATCGAAGCATACGGAAAGCAATATTTTACAAAAGGAAGCAGGATTTCGATGGAATGTTCACTTAAATGAGGAATATCGTTTATTTCAAAAAAATTCCCCTGAAACTCAAATTCTTCAGATAGTTCCTGATCTACCGGAATATTGCCCAATGGAGTATGAAATGAATGTGAATTTGATAAAAATAACCCTTTTTCCCTTTTATCATGAATAGGTCCGAGCAATACTACCCTTTTTATATCTCTGCTTCTGCCCATTGCGGATTGAAAAGCCTCTGCAGCTAAAGACCCGGAGTAACTCCAGGCTCCATGCGGAGCTATAATTGCCTTTGCAAATCCTCCCTTTTCCTCTTCCAGCCCAAAAGATCGCAAATAATCGAGTATTTCCTTTCTTTCTTCGGGATAAAACAACCCAGCCCCTACTGAACTGCGAATCCGTCTCTTTTGGGCAAGCATAGCTTCCATATATTAAATCTAGTGTTTGCAAGAGCAGGATGCAAGGAAAAAACTGATAAATTATAAAATAATTCTACTTTTTGATTTTAAAATTCATTTTTAATAGTGAAATAAGCGATTTAAGCTCATCATTGAATTTATTGGCAATAGAAGCGGTAATTAGAATATCGGTTCGTTCTCGGGAAAGCCAATTAAAAAGACGTTCGGAGATTTCCAAAGCCGAACCTTCGCCTTTAACGATTTTAACCATTGAAGTTATTTCACCTTTTGTAAAAGAAATCCACAATCTTCCATATAAAATATGATAACCGGAACTGGTCATTTTTATGTCAGTAAACCCTTCGGATTTAACCTTTGTTTTTACAGTTTTTACAGTTTTTACGGTTTTTTGAGACCTTACCGCTGCCGCTAAATCCCGTTGTTTTTCTTTAATAATTGTATTATTCAGTTCATCAACCTGCATGTTATAAATGTGGATATTTGCCTGTTTTACTAAAAACGCCAATCCTTCTTCGTTAAGTTTAGGAATAAGGGATTTCAGCTCTTTTGCAAGCGTTTCCACTTCTGTCGGTTTTTTTACCGCTTTTTTTGCTTTTGCCATAAGATATTATAAGATTAAACCCTGCAATTCTCAAGCGATCTTAAACGTGTGTCTTCCAGTTTTATAGAAAGATTTTTTTCCTGAGTTGGAATTACTAACCCTTTTGGTCCGTCTTTGGCACGGCGTAAATATTTAACTTGTGTGTAAAATAAATCGCCGCCTTCGTTATTTCTGCCTTTTGAATAAAAAATTGCAAGGTTTCCGGCATCTAAAAGAATGTCCAGCGGCACGGTTTTTCCGGGTCTTTGTTTAACAAACACATAAGAGCCATGATAATCTCTTGCATGCAGCCATAAATCGTTTCCTTTTACATGACGGCGCAAAAGTTCGTCGTTTTCATTGGCGTCTCTGCCTACAATAATTATCCAATCCCCTCGTTTAAAAGTAAGCCCGGGGCGTGATTTTTCTTTTTTAGAAATCTGTTTTTTAAACTGCGGCTGTCCGCCGGTTTTTAAAAGTTTTGCAAGAATTAAAGGATTTGTTTCGGTTAATAAACGCTCAAGTTTTTCTGTTACTTCTTTTAATTCTTTTTCTCCGTCTTCTATTTCTCTTTGAATTTCTGTAAGACCGTTTTTTTCTTTTTTAAATCTGGAATAATAATTTTGAGCCATTTCAGCCGGCGTTGTTAACGGATCAAGTTCGATGCGTATTGTTTTTCCGTCTTCATTTGTTTCCAGCCATTTATCGCCGGGTTTTATTATTGCGATATTTTAAAGTATTAAATCGCCGTAATTTTTAAAACGTGCAGAATCGGCAAATGAAACTTCTTTTTCTCTTAGTCTTTCAAGAGCGGCATTAATTCTGCCAAGACTGCCTTCATAAGTGCGCCTAACCTGCTCTTTCAAAACTTCTAAAGAAAGGCTTCCGCCTTGTGACGCATAATACTCATCTATTTTTTTATTAAATGAACCTTCACCCGGTAAATTGCGTACTTCATATACACGTTTTTCAATCTTACGTTCACCTGCCGCCTGTTCAGATTTTTTTTCTTCAGGTAAATACCTTCCGCCTGTTATTTCATCCCGTTTAGGTTTTCGGCGCATAACATCTAACACAAAACCGTCATCTTTTGTAACGATAAAATTAGCGGCATTTGACCACAGCCTTATATACATTTTATATGTTTCATCAGGCCGTTTTACTGTAATTTTTACAATTCGATTGTCTTCCAGCTGATTTATTTCCGTTACCCAGCCGTTAACTATTTTTGACGATAAAAACTGCGCAAAACGAAGCGGTTTATCAGTTTTTGGAACTGCTTTAAACGTTTCATGTATCCTGCATGCGTTTGCGTTTAAC
>Ga0123356_10000811_pt1 | contig 34716 bp, 31 predicted proteins | sample TergutEmb28metaG_2_FD_92546 | JGI IMG/M metagenome (GOLD analysis project Ga0123356, IMG submission 92546) | Embiratermes neotenicus P3 segment gut microbial communities from Petit-Saut dam, French Guiana - Emb289 P3 | ecosystem: Host-associated > Arthropoda: Insects > Digestive system > Gut ...
AGTCATCGTGCAGCCTTGCGCCTGCAGGGCCTGTCTCGCCATACGCTTCTCCCATGGTGCTCTGCATGAGGCTCTGCCAGGCAAAGGTGCCTGTCAGAAGTATGAGGATAGCAAGGATCACAGCTGTTATCGCTGCGTTCCTCCGCTTTCTCTTATTCCCTGTCCTGATGCCAGTATCCATCTCCGTTTCCTCCTGTTGCTCAAATAATTGTTTATTCACCTATATGGGTATTTTAAATTTTCGTGGCGTATTGAAACGCCGCGTTTTATCGGGTCATTAATTCATCAACTCGTTCCTACGATTTCCGGGGTGCTACCTGCTATTATTATTTTCTTTTCCGGCTTTGCCTTGAAGAATTTCCTCATCGTTATGATAAATGCGATGATAAGGACTAGCAGGATCGCGAGAATCAATCCGTGTTTCTTAAACACGGTAAGCACCTTTCCGATGATGAGATTGTGGAATATCACTTTGCCCACGACGTTGGCCGCCGGAACAAAATCCCTGTCGGGGGCGGAGTTTTCGACACCCTGTGTTTGGAATGCGCGGTCGCCGGTGCCTTCGAAGTTTTCATAAATGCTGACCACGCGGTGGGTGACTGATGTATTCTCAGTGCGCATGTAGGTGATATCGTCGCCGATGTTGATTTCTTTTACTGGAACGTGTTTTGTGACGATGAACGAGTCCTGGGGGATGGCGCTCTGCATCGATTTTGTAAGTACCGTCATGATCGAGTAGCCAAAGATGTCCCTCGGAGCCCTGTTTGATCTGTCATCGAAGTGAAGCAGCAGGCTCGCGGCGATGACTACAATGCATACAACGATAATAACGTTCGATAAAAAACCGCTGGCAAGAGCGCTTATTCTCTGCTTAGCGGTTATATTGTCCGGGTCTAATTCTTCTTGTTGCGCCGCGATGGTCTGGGCAGGCGCGGGCGTGGGTTGGGCTTGTTCGGGCTCGGACATCTCAATATATTTTTGGTCTGTCCCCTGTGCCGGGTTTTCCTGCGATTGATTCGCCCAGTGCATTATCTGTCCGGCTCTGGCCTGTACTCCATACATGATGACGCCGGCCTGTTTTTCTGATTCGCTTACGATGATGCCGGCTTGCTTTTCCGATTCGCTTATGATGAGGCCGGCCTGTTTCTCCGCTTCCCTCACTGCGATATCGGCCTGCTTGCGCGCTTCGTTTACGATCAGGTTGGCTTGCTCCCGCGCTCCGTCTTTGACAAGAGCGCTTTCCGTCTCTATCTCCGCCAACTTCTGCTGGCGGTAGGCTCTTATTTCCTGTTCTGTTCTCTGAATGTTGTTTTGGATATCGGCCGCGGGCATGTTTGCGGCCTGAGGCGCAGCCGGTTGCTGCATTATATATGCTTCAAGCTCCTGCACTCGCGCGTACAGGCGATTGCAGATGTCTATATTCTCTTCATATTCTGCACGGTATAGCCGTATGTATTCGTCCACTTGGACTTTGCTATAACCGTTTTCCTCGGTTCCAAATACTTCCGTCATCTCAGCTACCTCCTATGTCCGCGAGATCATTTTTTGCTTTTGGCAAATGGATCAAAAATCGGGCTTGACGACTTCGTACGATATTTAATTTAAAATTGAGCTAAGTACAAATCCCTTCCCACTTAAATGTACTTAAAGTTAAAATAACTCTATAAGTATGTTAATATATGTTCATTTAATTGTCAATTAACTAAATTGACATTTATATGTAATATTTGGATAAACGGGCATTTATTTAATCCGATTTGCCTATTTATGTGCTTTTTTTGTTTCATTTATAGGGGCTTCTATTTTTGCTTCAACATCTTGTGCGTTTCGGCTCTGCCGCACGCAAGATAGAGGCCACAGATTGGGCGGTTATTTTGGGCTAAATTTACACGTTTTTCAAACGAAATACAATGATTGTACAGTCTGTAGGGAAATGATTGTGCAGCCTGTAGGGAAACGATTGTGCACTGTGCCCGCGATGTCAAATCAGCTTGTCTGTCAGGCCTGCTAAATAAAGCGGGATATTAGTGATCTCACCATCTGTGGCATATCCGCGTTTTGAATACCTTACGGCAATTCGTGGGCGATGCTTCTTGATGTAAGCTTTAAAGCTGGGAGAGCTTTTGTCTTCTCCGCTTTTCACTTCTGCAGGAATTATTTCAGTACCATTTTGAATAAGAAAGTCTATCTCGCCTTGCCCGTTTAAGTAATAGCGTGGTTCTATTTCAAACTGATCTTTTAGTTGCTGAAGTATATAATTTTCCGTCAGGGCGCCCATGAATTGATAGTTGCCTGTTATCAGTATCGCGGAATTGTCTATTCCTGCCATGTATTTGAGCAGTCCTGTATCAAATACATAGAGTTTGAAATTGTTTAGCTGGTCAAAAGCCTTTAGCGGATGTTCGGGTTTTGAGGCATTGTAAACACGGTTTAGCATTCCGGCCGATACCAGCCATTCTATTGCATCTTCATATTCTCTAGCTCGCGCTCCTCTTTTGATGCAACTGTATATAAATTTCCTGTTATCCTTTGCAAGCTGCGACACTATGCTCCTGAATATTAGAAGGATCCTTCCGCTGTTTATATTGCCATTGTGCTTTGCAAAGTCATTTTCGTAAATGGTTATGGCCTCGTCTTGAATTTGCTTTATTCTATTCGGGTCTTTATACCGGGCCCACGAGGAAACGCATTCTGGCAGTCCGCCAATAATTAGATAGAGCTTGTACGCCTCAAGCAGTCTATTATGAAAGACCTCCTCAATCGAATGTCCCTTTTGTATTTGGGTGTAGTACGAATATAGCGGTTCGTCTGTTGCGGCGAGGAATTCGTCATATGACATTGGATAAATGTTTATCAGGTTGACCTGACCGACCGGAAATGATTTTGGTTTTGCAAGCAGGGTCCCGAGCATGCTGCCTGCACATACGATATGGTATTCGCTTGCTTTTTCATTGAAGTATTTCAAGGCGTTTAAGGCATTGGGACATTCTTGTATTTCGTCAAAGATGATAAGCGTTTCACCGGGAATTATCTTTGTACCGTGAACAAGACCCAATAATTCTATGATTCTATGCGGATTTTTATTTTTTTCAAAGATTGATTTGATCTCATCTTCTTCATCAAAGTTGAAACTGACATATTCCTTATACTGTTTTTTCCCGAACTCTTCCATAAGCCAGGTCTTGCCGACCTGTCTTGCACCCTTTAATATCAAGGGTTTTCTTTCGGGATCGTTTTTCCAAATTACGAGTTTTTCGAATGCATTTCTATCCATAATATCACCTGTTAACACCTGCCATATGCAAATATTATCACATATTTATGGATTTTCAAGATGCAAATTACACATTTTATGTGTAATTTTGGGCAGATTTTACACATTTTTTGTGTATTTGAGCTTCACATCTCAAGCAGATCTTCCGCGCTGCAGCCTAATACACGCGCCATTTTCACCAGAGTAATGGCACTGGCTTTGTTGATATCTTTATTCCTCTGTTCATACATCTGAATGGAACGCAGAGCTACCTCCGCTTCCCTTGCGAGCGCAGACTGCGACATTCCGGCAGCAGTCCTGATGCGCTTTAGGTTTGTTTGAGGATTATTGCGAGTGTAAATCTTATCAGCTGTCTCGTAAAATTTTGTGATATCCGCTTCGTGCATCGTGGGGTACATCTTCAGGATATCGTCAAAGGGCAGTGTTCTAAGTATTGAGATGAAGCTTTTTGCGGTGTTCCATTGATACTGAGCAAGCGCCCAGCCAGCCCAATATTCGGGGGTTCGGTATATCCTGTCTTCGGCTATTTGCTGTATGAATTCGCCAGTCACTTTACGAATGGCCTCTCTTGCCAATTCTATGCCACTCATCCCGGCGATGTACTTGGGATTTCCTCTTTCAAATTGTTCTGCGATCCCGGAAGTGATAAACATGTTCAAATATTCATCGCCGCTTAGTCCGTAGTCATTGACGGCAAAATCCATCATCTGCCCGAATGCGTTTGCAGAATGATCAATATAAATTTCTTTGTAGGCGCGCATCGTCCTGTCTCATTTCCTCCCTTAAAATATCAATCATAAAAACATCATCAAGCCTGTTTGCGGATCGCTCATGTGACAAATATTCATTTCGGGCGTCCAAATCACGTTTTTTTCTCTTTGAATAGTATTCATTCCAATCGGCCGATTCGCTTTGGATGAACCGGATTTTATCGAAAGCTTTCCGGCTTATTAAAACGAACTGTTTTCCCAGAGAGCCAAGCTTCATCGCGCGACTGAGTTGCCGGATCGATATTGTATTATTTAAAAAATCCAATGCAAATGTAAAGTATGAATCATCAGCGCGATAACCTTCAATGGCATCAAAAGCATTAACTTCCGGAAGAAAATGGGCTGTCAGATAATCCTTTGCTTCTGCGGCGATAGGGTTTGTAATTGAAAATGTCCGGTTGTTGACCAATACTGAAAGCCAATTCAATATAGAGAATGGCTCCTCTGAAAGATCGAGGACGCGCAAGGGGGAGACATCCAGCGTGTAAGTATTTGCATAACCACCAATCTTATCGTTGCATGCCCATTCTTTTGCCAGCTCCAGATTTTCTGTGCAGTAAAATCCAAGACCATAGTCATTATATGCATTGCCTTTTCCAAACTCCGGAATCTCAATAATATTGGCGGAACCGTGGTAAAGTGTAATATTTCCACTCATCAGTATTTCTCCTTCGCGATCAACTATATCACTGTAGTGATATAGTTGTCAAGGCAGTTGCCCATGATGTCGCATATTTCAACGGTTTTCAAGCATATTGGAGATTTTTACGGCGAATATCCATGTACTAATGGAGATTTTTACGGCGAATGATCAAAGGTCACCACTGAGATATTCATTGAAATACGGCAGGGTAAAAGCGATCTCGCCACGACGTTCGGAAGATATGATCCCTGCATCGATTAATCGCTTTCTGTAGGCTTGTATTACACTGTCATTCGTGTGCAACCGGTTTTTGATATCCGCAATCCGACTTGTGCCATCGTCTTTGGCCATAGCTGTTATGAATTGCATATCTTTATCCGATAGCGGTTTCAGAGCAGGTTCATATATGTTCTCAATCATATCGCGTTTGGCATTCACATTTGCCAGTTCAATATGCTCAAGTGTGATTTCACCCGCATCACCAGTGTACTCAAGGAGATAAAAACCAATAAGCTGAAGCAGATAGGGATATCCTTTGGTCGCGTTTGTTGCGATCTCTAAATTCTCAAGTGAAATCTTTTTGCCTAACTCTTTAAACACTTTTGCATAGTAGACACTTATTGAGCCAAGTGGCAGTGGTTGTAAATTGGTCTTTTTTGCACGGTTAAAGAAAGTCAGCACTTCATCACTTAGAATAGATGATATGGCATGTGGCAGACCCGCCATTGCAATAACAATATTCTTATTCTCGCCAATGAGGTGTTGATAAGCTGTTGTAAGTGCGCGTAACGCGGATGAATTTGCCTGAATCTCATCTACTAGAACCACAAGGCCTTTTCCGTGTTTCTCCAGCTCGTCTACGAGCAGCGTAAATTTGTTTAGAAAGCTGAATTTTTTTTCTGCCTCGTCGGAAAAAGTTAGTCCCATAGAAAAGCCAAGAGCGCCTGCAGTCACTGCTTTTACCTTGGATTTTTCTTTAATAAACTTCGAGCCTTTTAGTTGAATTACACCGATGAGATCGTTCAGCACATTTTCTGTAGCGGTTACTCTTGCAACCACAAAATCAGACTGTTTGATGCTGTCGGCAAATTCAAGCAATAGTGCAGTCTTGCCCATGCCGCGCTGTCCAATGAGCAGGGTAGCACGATTTGGGTGCCCGACCGGTTGTGAAAGCCCATCAATAAAATCTTGAACTACCTGATTTCGACCGATAAGTTGAGTGGGTCGATTTCCAAAAGCAGGCAGGAAGACTGTGGTATTATTCATATTGATCCAACTCCTTTATCAGCTCTTGATTAATATCTTCTAATATTCTCTAATATCGACTAATATCTTTTAATATTGACTAATATCTTCTAATATTCTCTAATATTTCACGGGAAAAAGCAAGCTGAAAGCGGCTTTCTTTCACTTGACATGCAAAAAGGATCGAATCTGTAGGAGATCCGATCCTTCTGTGTTTTTTTGATTGTGCTTTTTTTACTTATTGTCGACCTTTTTGGATGTGCCGGCTTTGTCGATGATCGGCAGTGTTGCCTGAGCCACTAATATTACCAGGTGGTAGAGCGTGTGCTTGTCGACCATTACCATTGGCTGTGACATGTTTTGCGTTATTGCAAACATCATTACTGCTGCGATGGCTGCCCATACGCTGACATACTTGAGCGAGATAAATTTTACGCGATTTTTACCTGCATGCTGTGCCGGGTCTTCTTCCCTGCGTCCGCGTGAGAGGAACATGACCATGATGAGCGCTGTGGCAATTGTAAGGATCATGTTGTAAAGCGCCCAGCCTTCCGAACTACCGGCTGAAAACGGTATGCTGCCATCTGGAATAAATGTAGTTCCTGCGGGCTTGCCGTTTGTGATTTTCGTGATCGGGTCTATAAGCGCCGACAGGACAGGGTGTTTTGCAGATGGCGTTGCATCTTGAGGGGCTGCTTTGACAGCCACGTTTGCTATTAACATTGCCGCCACAAACTGCGGTACTGTGGCTTGTTTGAATGCGCTTCTTGCTAATTGGTTATTCCCGCTTGCAGCAATAGTTGCATCCTGACCGGTCATGCCGGGGTCTTCCGGCAGATTTGGATCTGCGGGATCATTCGGTACAACGGGGTCATCCGTGTCGCCGGTGCCGTTCGTGTCTTCCGGATTGTCTTCGTCATCGGGATCGCCGGTGCCATTCGGGTCTTCCGGATTGTCTTCGTCATCGGGATCGCCGGTGCCATTCGGGTCTTCCGGATTGTCTTCGTCATCGGGGTCGCCGGTGCCGTCAGGATCTTCCGGGTCGTCTTCGTCATCCGGGTCGCCTGTGCCGTCAGGGTCTTCCGGGTCGTCTTCGTCATCGGGAAACAGTTCTTCGCTTATTATATGCAGCGGATTCGCATCCTTCTGAGGATTGATGGAATGGCCCGGCGAGACCAGTCCTTCCACCAGTGTCCAAAATACCATATCGGGCGACATGACATCGTGGTCTACCAGAAATTCGAATATATAGAAGCTTGTCTGGCCGTTTCCGAATTCACCGTTCATGGTGCATTTTAGAGCGCTTGCATTGTTCAGGGCCGTAAACTGATTGCCTTTGAAGCTGATAAAGCCTTCATGGGTCTTATTGCTTTTGACGCGTGCAAATACGTACATATGCACCTGATCGCCATCTTCGCCTTCGGTTTGATAGTAGATGCAATCCAGGGCGTTGTTGCCGTTTGTGGAATACACACCAGTGTAATTCATTCTTGTCAATTGTGAGTAATCCGTGCCATTGTTACTGCTGAAATAGCCTTGCCAGTCCTTGCCTGCATTTCCGGGCAGTCCTGCCATGCCTTCCGGCATCTCCGAAGTCGATGCATATGAGTTTTGAACAAAGGGGTTTGTATAATCGCTTTGTCCCGTTCCTATCATTGGGATGAAGGAAAAAACTAATAGAACTGCCAGGATAACTTCGAACAGTCTTTTCCCTTCAATACTGATTTTCCGCAGTAGCAGATTTCCTGTTGAATTATTATTGAGTGCTTTCATTTCCCCCCGAGCAACTCCCATTTAATTGCTCGCTCCTTTCTAGGATCCCGCGATTTCCTTCTGCATTTTCCCAATTTCCAGATAGAATCGCTTTGTTTTCTCTCAATTCCGGGATATCATTTGAAAAGCGTTATTGCTTCAGAAAATATCCATGGTGAATATTAATTACCCCGTTATTATCCAAAGTAAACATTTTAATTTGTGATTTTCACAATTTGAGTTCTATGACTGCGCCGTTTGGGATGTGTAGCTCCCAGGATCGTTTGTCATTCAGTCCTGACAGACATCCCAGCAGCGCTTTTATGACGCCTTTATGGGTGACGATTATGAGGTCGTCTTCGTCTTCTTTCAGTATCTGCTCTAGCGTTTTAAGTGCGCGATACCTGAGGTCGAAAAAGCTCTCCGAGCCGGGGCCGAGTTTGAATGTCATCGGGCATAGGCCTCGCCTGCGGTAGTCCTCGGGAAATTCCTGTTTGATATCTTCGATGAGCCTGCCGTCCCAGTGGCCGAGGTTCATTTCCCTGAGGCCTGCAAGCTGGATCACAGGCGGGTCACCAAATCTGCTTGCGATTATATCAGCGGTCTCTGAGGCTCGCACTAAATTGCTTGAATATATTTTTGCAGGGGCGAGGTCTGCTTCTTGCAGCGTGGCAGCTGCGTCAACGGATTCTTTCTTTCCTTGTTCCGATAACGGCACATCGGTCTGTCCCAGAAATATCTTCCCTTTGTGATGAATGTTTTCTCCGTGCCGGACGAAAAATATCTTTTGCTTTCTTGCGTGAAGTATTTGCTGTATCGATGGCCCGCCGGTGTTTCTGTCATATTCTTTGATCTCTTCGTAGGCCTCTGGTGTGTCCATGTCGAGCACGGTTCCTTCATCGCCTGTTTCTACGCGCTCAAGAAGCCCTTTATCTTCGTAGCGGTCTGTGATCGCTTTCATGCTTGCGAGATCTTCTTCGCTGATTATTTCATCTGCATATTTAAGAGGAATGAGCAGGGGATGTCCTTTCTTTCCGAGGTAGCATGCAACCGCAAGACTGTCCCGATCGCCCCCTGCGGCGCTGAGCACTATTGCAATAGCCCCTGTCGAAATGAGGGGTGTATCAACCGGAAAGATCAGGGCGTTACCGGTTTTGTCAACCATATTTTTGGGTACACTGTCTCCATTCGCGTTGCTCTTTTTTAATATGTGGCATAGCCCTGTCTTTATTGAGGTGAACATGCCTTGGATATAGTTTTCATTATGGGCGATCTCGATGTTGAGGCGCTGCGTCAGGTCACCTGCTGATTTGATTGCTTGTTGTCTATATAAACGTACTGCCTCTTCAAGCTTGTCTGCGCTATGCCCTGTCACAAGCACTATGTCCGTGATGCCTGCGGAGCGAATGCTGTTCATGAGGCGGTGAAGTGCGGGCTGGTTTCCCACCTGTAGCAATGGTTTGAACGTGCCCATGCGTGAGGAAAGGCCTGCGGCAAGTATCACAGCTGTTGTTTTTGTTTTTATAAAATCCTGACGCGGCGGCGCTGCCGGTTTCTGGTATACCGCCAGCATATAGCCCGGCGGTTTGCTTCCGGCATCACCTATGCCTGAGGCTTTCTGCCTAGCATCGCGTGGGATGAAGCATTCCGGACAGAATGCAGCGGGGTCGCCCTTTTCGGGTGTTACTTCGCCGAGCCATGCGCTGATGGAGCCGTACTTAAGTATGATCTCAGCAATGAATGAGTCGAGCTCTGCCGTTTTATCTTCGTAGAATACCGGGGTAAGGCCATGGGCAGCGCTGAGCTCGTTTAATTCGCCCGGCGCGATTGCTCCGGGCGGGCAGAGGCCTCCCCTGGGGCCGAGGTCTGTTATGATCAGGTTTCCTCCGGGTTTGAGGATGCGGTGGGCTTCCTTTAATACGGCGTCTATATCGGGCTGCGCTGACAGGATGCATTCGAGCAGGACTATATCAAATGTTTCGCTTTCCAGTCCGGTCGCTTCGGCTCTCCCGTATTTAAATGCCTGTCCCGGATGATTTTCGCGGGCGCGCGCCAGCATCGCTTCTGAGCTGTCGATGCCAATGGCGTTTATTCCCAATTGCCCGGAAATATAGGCAAGGGTATCGCCATCGCCGCAGCCAATGTCCAGCAAGTTGGCAGGCGTGGCCACGGACTCACCGCGACTGGCTCCGCCCGTGGCGAGTCTGCTTATTACTCCTGTTATTAGCTCCGGACCACCGGGCGATATCTTTGGCATATCAGTATCCTTTGGGCGCACCTCTGTCTGAGATGCGGTCCAGCCTTTTAAGTATGCTGCCGCACGGGCAGGGTTCTGTTATAAACCGACTGCGATCACCGGTGCGGTAACGTATGAGTGGCATCGCTTCTCGGGTCAGGGTGGTAAATACCACTTCTCCGTATTCCCCGTCTTTTACGACTGCTCCTGTTATCGGGTCGATTATTTCAAAAAGCAGATCAGCCTCTCTGGGGTGATAGCCTGTTCTCGTTTCGCAGGCCATCGCTCCGCCGAGGCCCATTTCTGTCATTCCGTAGTGCTCGTATACCAGGCAGTTCCACGATGCTTCGATGTCTGTCCTGGCCTGCGCGGATACGTATTCGGCAGAGAGCAGTACGCTTCGCAGTTTCAGTTTGCCACTGCTTTGTTTGGACAGGCGCTGCGCTGCGCTTGCTGTTGCAAGCATCGAGCTGACGCCTTCGCGCCCTATGAGCGCAAGTATTTTTTCGTCCTCGCTGCCGTCACCGGGGATGGTTCCGTGGGGTATCACTTTCACGCCGCCACGCGTGAGGCCTTTTCTGACGAGGTCGCCGATGGAGCCGGTTCTTTTGCAGGGCATCAGTATAAGAAATGTGTCTGCAGGGCCTGCCATCAGCGCAAGGCCGTGGTGGATATAGTCGATCATGAGCTCCTGGTCGGCTTCTGTAAAGAATAAACGCTTTGGCTCGCCGGTGGTGCCGCTTGTGGGCAGGGTCACTATCCTGCTTACGCCGGATGCGGGGACGCATACCATGCCATTGCCGGAGCTAATTAAATCGGATTCGTTTGTGAATGGCAGTTTGGAAATGTCTGAAATGGTTTTTATATCCGTGTCCGGGTCTATTCCCGCTAATGTTTTGCTGTAATATTTACTGTTGTTCTTTGCCAGTTTTAGTGTCTGTCTGAGCGCGTCCCGCTGCCATACAATAATCGCTGCACGCGTAAGCGGCTCTTTTAGGGGCATCCCGATTTTCTTTTTTATCCATTCATCTATCATGCGATTAAGTGTATCACACATTGGTTTTGCCACGCGATCAACGATTTGATTTTCGTGTCGGCGCAACAATGTATGGATGAATGTTGGATATTTAATTGTATGAAGGTTGGGGTTGGGAAGTCACTGTATGATGTATTCGCGGAGTTTTATATATGATTCGAGGACGATTCTGGGGCATAATTCGATTCTTTTTTCGGGGTCGTTATGGATGACTTCACAGCAGTCATACCCGCCGAAGCGATCTGCAAACCAGTCCATGTATTCTTCCTGATTGCCGCTCAGCGCTGCATTGTAATCGGAGACGTAGAGGACGGCGATGGCCGCGGCAAGTGTTCCACAGATATTACCTTTGCTCATGCCGTTACAAAACGCAGCCATCGCTGTGACCAGGTCTTCGTTTTTCCTGTCCATATCTTCCATACAGAGGGAAACGATAGTCTGGCTGCAACAATGGCCTTTTAATTTCGAGTTATTTATTCTTTCGTTAATGTCCATAGTATATTTATACACAGTCGCGCATTTAAAATAATCATATTACTTTATACCCGTTATCGTGCTTCATTAAACATCGCCCGCGCGGGAGATGGGCAGGTATTCATGTTGCTCATACTGGGAGTGGAGGAGAATCAGCGATATAAACTGTTCCAGGCGCAGAACGGCACAAGGCGGCCGTCCGGGGTGAATTGCTGCACGCGGCAGCGTTTTAGCCGCTCCGCATCAAGGTTGCTCTTGTCCATAAATGCCATGCCGGAAATCGTAAAGCTGTTGCGTTTTATATACGAAAGCGCCTCGTCCAGTGATAGCGCATTTCCCGCCGGGCCTGGTGAATTTTTCTCCTGAGGTTCTCTTTCTGATACGTCCTCGTTTGCGGGTGCATCTACTGTCCAGCGTTTGAGGACGAAGTCACGGTCTTTTCGTATCAGATCGAGCCGGTCTTCTTCGCTCGTCTCATCGCAGCATGATCTGCCGGATACTTTTTCGGCAGGCGATGCCAGCGGGGCCGGATGGCCGTCTTTTTCTCTCAGAAAGTCGGCGCAAAAGCAGCATAGTGGATGACCGGTGGTGATAGGGATGAGATCTTTTGTTTTTATTGTCCCGTTTGTCTGGATCTCGATCTGCCTCATCACTTCAAACATCGTTATCCTTTCATCGCCATCTTGCTGAGGATGACGACCGAAAAAACTTGCCGGCTGGAAATGCATTCCTTTGATAACGTTCAGGTTATTTAGCATGAAGTTGATCATGTCGCCGATCTGTTTGTCATTCACATCTTTGACAATGGTGGGAACCAGTGTGACGGGTAGTCCTGCACGTGCACAGGCTTCCACGGCGCTCAGCTTTGTTTTGAGCAGGGTTTCGCCTCGTAGTTTCTTGTATGCTTGATCTCCTACACCGTCGAATTGCAAAAAGACGGTAGTAAGGCCGGCGTCTGCAAGTTCTTCTGCATAGCCGGGCTGCTCGCTCAGCCGGCGTCCGTTTGTATTTAGCTGGATGTATTCAAAGCCCCTGTCTTTACCTGCTTTTATTATCTCGGGCAGATCTTCTCTTACCGTCGGCTCTCCTCCAGATAGCTGGATATTGAAACGCCTTTCTTCACCGAGCTGAATCAGTCTGTCGTACCATTTGTTAATCTGCTCCGGGGACGGGTCGGGGGCAGGATGGTCGCCTGCCCGGGCGAAGCACCAGGGGCAGCGCTGGTTGCAGCGCTGTGTGACATCTATAAGGACGCAGCAGGCTGTCATCAGGTGGTTGTCGCAGACACCGCAGTGCAGCGGGCATTCGGCCAGAGCCGGGCGAGTTGTTTTGTCGTTACACTCATCGCAGCAGCAATCGGGCTGCGCGCCCTGAGTGATCGCGGTTTTTTGCTGCACGCCCTGTGTGATAGTGGTTTTTGGTGGAACACAGATGGGTGTGAAACGTGCCCAGTGAGAAAAATCTGCTTCATGCTCGGAGGCAAGGGTCTCAAATTCCCCGTGCTCCCGGCATTGTATCAAAAAAAATACACGGCCATCACGCGAAATGTACGCGGCGGTGGCCGGTTTTGCACAGACCGGGCAGATGCTCCAGGTCTCTATTAGGGTTTTATTCATTCTCAAATTTTACCCACTGATTAATGAAAAATTCATCAACTTTGGCGAGGGATTTTTCCAGTACCTTCTTTTCATTTTCCGTGAGGCTGTCGAGCGCTGCGTCCACCATGCCTTTGTGGAAGTCATCGTGCTTTTTGAGAGCTTCACGTCCGACTTTGGTAAGGCTCAGCTTTACGATCCTCTTGTCTGATTGATCTTTGGTCCTTTCCACATAGCCCTTTGCCACAAGCTTGCTCATGGCTATCGTGAGTGCGCTGACGCTGATCTTGAGACCTTTGGCGGCCTGGGTGATCGTGGTGTCATGACCGGGGCCAATTTCCCTGAGCGCATGAATCTCGGATATCGAAAGATCGTACCCTGATTCCTTTGAGACTATCCTCTCTTCGATTTTATATGTCGTAATAAAAAGCCGCGCAAGAATAGCATCTATGGTCCGTTCGTTATCGTTCATGAACCTTTCCCTTCCATCGCCACTGATGTTTCACCGATCCTCGATAATACTACCCACTAGATTTAACGTAACCTACCAGCCCGTTATTTTCAATCAGTTTTTGCATGAATTCTGGAAATGGTTCGACTTGATAGCTTTCATTTTTCGTTCTGTTTATGATTTTACCGGTCTTGAGGCTTATCGAAATCTCGTCACCTGAGTCGATTTTTTTGCTTGCTTCGGCTGATTCGAATATTGGCAGGCCGATGTTAAATGCGTTTCTGTAAAAGATACGCGCTACCGTTGGCGCGATAACGGCCTTGATGCCCAGCTCTTTTATCACTTGGGGAGCCTGCTCGATAGAAGAGCCCGAACCGAAGTTTCTGCCGGCAACGATCACGTCACCTTTTCTCACGTTTTTTATGAACTCTTTATCTAAATCTTCCATGGCGTGCTGTGCCAGTTCCGCGGGATCGGTAATGCCCAGATAGCGCGCGGGGATGATCATATCCGTATTGATATTCTCGCCAAATTTGAATGCAATACTCATTTTATCGTGCCTGTTTCTTTTCCCTTTCTTACTTCTTTCTTATTTGTTTGCGCCGGTAACTCCTGTTTGCGCCGGCAACTTCTTTTGTCTGCCGTTGCTATTTGCCCATCAGCTTTTCGGGGTCTATCAGTTTTCCTGCTATCACCGAGGCTGTGGCGACCGCCGGGCTTGTAAGATAAACCTGCGAGTCCGGATGGCCCATGCGGCCTACGTAGTTGCGGCTTGTCGTCGAGACTGCCCGCTCACCGGCGGCAAGTGCTCCCATCTGGCTGCCATAGCAGGGGCCGCAGGTGGGGGGCGATATAATGCAGCCTGCTTTGAGAAATATTTCTGCATATCCGAGACGCACGCAGTCGAGATAGACCTGCTGACTTCCGGGAAGAATGATGCAGCGTGAGCCGGGCGCGATATAGTGGCCTTTCATCATTTTGGCAGCAACAGCCATATCATCGATCCTGCCGTTTGTGCAGCCGCCTATCACGGCCTGGTCGATTTTCACATTACCAACGCTGTCAATAGTCCTTGTGTTGTTCGGGGAATACGGGAATGCCACCATCGGCCTCAGGTTGGATAGATTTATTTCTATTGTTCTTTCGTATATCGCTTCTTTGTCGGCTTTGAATACGGTCGGTCGTCTGCGTTTGATTTTGTTTTTATGTGAACTGATATATGCCAGCGTGCGTTCGTCGACGGGGAAAATACCGTTTTTTGCACCTGCTTCGGCCGCCATATTCGAGATGGCAAACCTGTCGTCCATTGTCAATTGTGCCACGCCTTCACCAGCGAATTCCATGGAGCGGTAATTTGCGCCATCTATCCCTATCATTCCTATTATATGCAGGATGATATCTTTGCCGCTCACCCATCTTGCCGGTTTGCCGATCAGGTCGAAGCGTATGGCGGGCGGCACTTTGAACCATGCCTTGCCGGTCGCCATGGCGGATGCGATATCGGTAACGCCGACGCCTGTTGAAAACGCTCCGAGCGCGCCGTATGTACTTGTGTGAGAGTCTGCGCCTATCACCATATCTCCCGCAGTGACCAGGCCCTTCTCCGGGAGTATGACATGTTCTATTCCCGTTTCGCCTAATTCAAAGTAGTTGGTTATCTTTTGTTTTTTTGCAAAGCCATTAAGCTCTCTGATGAGCGTTGCAGCGTCGACGTCCCGGTTTGGCACTGTGTGATCGGGGACCAGTACTATCTTCGATGCGTCGGCGACTTTGGTCTTCTCCATCTTGTAAAATTCCACGATGGCCTGAGGCCCGGTGATGTCATTTGCGAGGATGACGTCCACATCCGCTGCGATGAATTGGCCCGGGTGTACTTCGTTTAGCCCTGAGTGGGCTGCGAGTATCTTTTGGGTCATCGTCATCGGTATTTTTGCTTCTTTTGTCCTTTTGTCTTTCCCTGCCATCTTTCTTTCCTTTTCCGTTGTTAACCGATTTTAATTCCGTTTACCCACTGTGAAATAGTTTGTCCGGAATTTATCCTGACGCGCGGCAGTGCATAGGGATCCATTCCCGGGTATACGCTGCCGTATCTCGTTGTGAATGCCACTTTGAATCCTGCGTCTTCTACCACTTTTTCCGATTGTTCGTCGTATCTGCCAAAGGGATAGGCAAATGCGTCTTTGGTGCCGAGCACTTTTGCTGAGCGTTTCACGTCCTTTAAAGCGATTTTATATGTCTGCGATGTCATATAGCCCAGGCCGCCGGCGGTCTTTCCGTGCATATTGTGGCTGTGCGACTGCAGGGAAATGTATTGCGATTTTATTTTGTCTGCGCTATCTGACTTTAGGTATTTTGTGATAATGAAGCCTGTGGCTTTCACCTGATATTTTTCCAGTATCGGGATGGCATATGTGTAGAATGATTTGGACCCATCGTCGATGGTGATGACGATGCTCTTCTTTGGCAGGTCTATCTCGCCTTTCACGTATGCATGTACTTCATCCCAGCTCGGGTAGTAATAGCCGGACTCCGACAGCCAGTGCATCTGTTCGTCGAAGTCATTTACGGGCATATAGTTTGCGGCGAGCCCTGCCTTTGGCGTTTCGCCCTGCTCGGGGTCGTAAAACTGGTGGTACATGAGGACGGGCAGACCTTTGACGCCGTAATCCGGCCCGACGCTCTGTTTCTTCCATCGGGCATAGAGATCGGTGTTCTTTGTGAAGTATGATCGCTTGCCTGCTTTTATCCTCTCGCCATTGACGCGATCGGTGAACCACCCGACAAATTGATAGCCGCTCTTTTCGGGCGTGGGCAGTGATTTGATTTTCTTCCCGTAACTGACTTTTATCGCAGAGGGTGAAACACTGGCAGAGCCTGCTTTGAGTTTGAGCTTGCAGGCAGTCGGTTTTGAGGTGTTTTGTGTTTCCGGCAAGGGCTGCGGGGTGATCGCCGCGGTCTCACCTGTATTTCCGGGGTCTGGCGATTCGTTACTGTAGCTGTTTCCGGACTGCGTTCTGTCTATTTGTGAAATGAGAAACAGAAGCCCGACGAAGAGGGCGGGGATCAACAGGATGATTAATACTCGTCTCAGACCTGAATTTCTGTTCATATTCCAATATTAGTACAAATATGCATTAGCGTGGTTGTTACTTTCACTAATGCATATTTGTTAAGCTATATCTCAGTATGTAATTGTATCATTTATGATGTTGTTTCACATCACTTTCTGAATTTTACATCTATCGCTCCTGCGTCCGCTTTCACTTTCAGCGTGTCTTTGGCGTTGGAGATCGTCGTTGCGCCGCTCCCGTAGCTGTCGCCGTCAACTGTCACTTTGCCTAAATCGGTTTGCAGATCCAGATTGATGTTGTCCTTCTTGTTGTCCAGCTCACAGTTTACTTTGCCCATGTCGCTTTCGATGTCTAAGAACCCTGTTATCAGACCTTTTACATTTACCTCGCCGGAGTTGCTTGTAATATTGCTATCACCTTTGAACAGGCCGGAGATTTCGATCGTACCGAGAGAGCATGAGATGTCGAGACCGCTTGTTTTAAGATTGTCACCGCTTATCTTTCCACTGTCTGCTTCGATTTTCAACATGTTTGCAACGATATTTTTCATGTCGACATTGCCGAGGTCACTATTGATCTCAAGGTCTGTCGCTTCCAGATCTTCTATGGAAACCTTACCGCTGTTCAAAACAAGTTTTGCCGTTCCGGTTTTGATTTTTTGCAGATCGAGGTCGCCGAGGTCATTATTGACAGTAAACTTATCCGCAGTTATGTCGCTGGCCTTTAGTTTTCCGGATGATTGATCAATATAGATTTCATCTGCATTGATTTCACTGAGGTCTATGTTGCCGAGATCATTTGTGATATCGATCTTCCTTAGTGATGTATCTTTCGGAATGGTGACTGTCACGTGCCCGCTATTGGATTTATTGATCGTTGTGCCGATACCGAAATTTATCACGCCGCCGAACACAGATTTCGATTCACTGTTCTTGATGTCCAGAACTCCGTTTTTCAACTCTGCTTTGATGCCGCCGAGGTCTTTCAGGTTTTCTCCTTCTACCGAGAACTTTTCACCTTTTATTACCGTTACTGTGTCCATGAATGATACATCGATTTTGACAGTATTGATATTTCCCGTGTCATAAGTCTCATTCACTTTTACTACTTCACCGCTAATGGAATTATCGATGACTTTGACGCCGTTCGGCCAGAAGCTGACGCTCTGCATCCCGCCGTTTATAAAGCCGGTAACACCTATGATCATTCCAAGCGTAAATACCCCCGCACATATGATTGCTATGATTTTAAGATTGAATTTCGAGGGTTTTTTGTCGCTGTCTTCCGCCGTGCCGGGCTCATCTGTCGATTCGCCTGCAGGCACTATCAGTTCCTGAGTCTCAGGGGTGAGCTTAAGCTTCCTGCCAAACATGCGTGAGAACATATTTGCCATGCCTCGAAGCACCGGCTGCGAAAGTTTATATACGCCATAGCCCATGGCAAAACCGATCGCTGCTGCTACCAAGCCGCCACCCATGTAGAACATCGCTGTGGGAAAGCTTTGGAACATAAGTGGAAAACTTACTATAAATGCAGCTACTCCTGATACGATGCACGCAAATGCGGCAGCGAAGAGCGAAAGAAACGTTGCGAATATGCATATAAGGACTGATAAAAGTACTGCGAACAGTGCTATAGCTATTGGTAGAGCGATGGGCGCTGCGAAAACCCCGAGGACTGTCAGCCATACTGCTGACATCCCCTTCTTGATTTTCGGCTTGCCTTCATTCATCTGCCTGATGGCTGTCTCCGACCTTATTTCCTGTGCAAGCCGCTTCGGGCTCCCAAGGCTGTCGATAATCTCCGATTCTCTCTCCGGGCCAGCTTCTTCAAAGTACTCTGTATAGTACGCGATGGCCTCAGCCCTTTCATCTTCGTGAAGCTTTCTAAGATGATGCTCCAACTGTGAAAGATATTCCCTACTTGTCATTTTTTTTACCTCCTGACTCGATCAAATTGCCAATTCTACTTTTGAAATCGTGCCAACCCTCTTCATATACTCCCGCCTGCTGACTCCCGTCCGGCGTAATGGAATAATATCTTCTGTTCCGGCCTTTGTAAGGTTCATCGTAAACCCTTAGAAACCCGGTCTGTTGAAGGCGGCGCAGTACCGGATACAGTGTGGATTCTGAAATACCGAGCGCTTCTTTGAGCGTCTGCGTAAGGACATATCCATATGCGTCTTCGTACCTCAGTGAGGAGAGTACGCATGCATCCAGCAAGTTTGCGTTAACCTGGAAGATCATTATGCATTCCTTTCTCTATACGACGTGCAATAACTTGTGTCATGCAATACTATACGTCGTATAATATTGTTTGTCAAGTACCTTTTTGAAATTTTTTTAGTTTTTTTCAGATTAAGGTTTTTTTAAGCTCAAAAAACGTGAATAAATCGCCGTTTTATCAATATAAAATATATTTTTATGTTCTGAAATTATAAATAAGTTTAAAATAACCTTAAATATTATTTTATTCCCTTTACACGGTCCCTTTTTACTATATTATTATTATGAGAGGTGGACGGGATTTTTCCCGACCCCACAAGCAATTATCCAAGCAGACGTGCGGCGCCCATATCCCCCCGATGACAAAAGGCAGACCTCGCGTCTGCTTCTTTTTTTTGTCATGAAATTGGTGATGTTTTTTCGGTTACTTCTCGGGGATCAGGTTGTGGTTAAATTTATAGCCAAAGCCTCTTACACTGATTATATATTTCGGGTTTGTTTGATCGAATTCGATTTTCTTTCGAAGCGTGCTCACGTATACCATTACAGTCTTTGCATCGCTGTAAAGGCTGTTTGTTTTCCATGCAAGTTCAAACAGCTGCTCGGCGCTGAATATTCGTGTGGGGTTTTTAACAAACAGGCTAAGCATAGCAAATTCTTTCGGTGTGAGCCTTACCTGCTGGCCGCTCACGATCACTTCGTGCAGGTCCATATTTATTGACAGGCCGGGGAATTCATAGAGCGCCTTGTTGGCCCTGTCTTCCACATGTAGGCTCGTCGTCTGGTGCCGCCTGAGATGGGCTTTGACCCTGGCTATAAACTCGCCGGCGGAAAACGGCTTTGTCATGTAGTCATCGCCACCTGCCGAGAGCGCGATTATCTTGTCCATTTCTTCGCTTTTGCAGCTTAGGAAGATGACGGGCGCATCGCTTACTTTTCTTATTTCAAGACATAGGTTTGGTCCGTCTATATCGGGCAGCATCACGTCAAGCACGATGAGATCTGGGGTGTGTTCCTCGACGGCATTCAACGCCTCTTCTCCGGTGCCCGCCGCAATTACCTTATAGCCTTCTTTTTCAAGATAGGATTTTATCAGGTCTGTTATCGCTTTTTCATCGTCAACTATCAGAATTTTTTCTTCCGGCATCGCAGTGCTCCATGTTTTCTTAGACGTTTGTTAATAGACTATCGATTTATAGTAATTATTATAAGGTTTTGTTAGGAATTTTCAAGGTATAAAGGCAAACTTACGGTAAATGTGCTGCCCTCACCTTCCGTGCTTTCCACAAACAGCTTTCCTTTGTGGGCTTCGACGATCTCTTTCGACAGCGTCAGCCCGAGGCCGGTGCCGGTGTTGCCCTGCGTGCTCAGGCCACGGCTGTAAAAACGTTCAAAGACGTTTGGAAGATCTTCTTTACTGATTCCTATTCCTTTGTCTACAACAGAAATCATGTAGTTTTCTGAGGCGTCATCTGTTTCAAAGAATACTTTTATCTCGCTGTCTTTATCGGAAAACTTTTTTGCGTTTGCCACCAGGTTTGAAACGACTTGATTTATTCTGTCTCGATCTATTATAGCTGTCTTGCCTGCAAGTTTATCGTTGTCTATGCCGGTGGCGACGCTGACGTCTGCGGGCGGGGATTTTTCTTCATGAAACTTTGCGAGGAAGTCCGATAGTTCGACGAGTTTTTCTATTTTGAGATTCATCGAAACCTGATTGCTCTCGAAGCGGGATAATGAAAACAGGTCGTTGATGAGATGATTTAGCGACAGGGCTTTATCGAGTATCGTGTTGAGCGCGTCTATGCGCGCATCTTTACCCTGGATAACTCCGTCACGCAGGGCTTCTATATATCCGACGATGGCGGTCATGGGCAATCTGAGTTCGTGCGAAATATTCGACAGGAGTTTGTCCCTGGTCTGTTTTGAATCTATGAGTTCCTGCTCGGCGTTTTTGAGCATGCTGATATCCCTCACGATCCCGACGATACCGAAGGGCTGGCCTTTTTCCTCGATCAGTGTCGTCTTTATTTCGGCCCATACCGGCGTGCCGTTTCTGTGCATGAAACTGAAGATGAGACTGAGTGATTTTACATCTTCATCCATATAGCTTTCGGCGTTGAGCAGCGGGAGGAAATTATCCCTGTCGTCGGGCGAAACAAGCTCGCTCAGGAATTCTTCATTCTGCGTGAAGGCATCGGAGCGATAGCCTGTTATCTCCTCCACGGAAGGGGTGACGTATGCATAGTGGCTCTGCGGCTTCAGTTCATAGAGAAAAACTATGTCGCTGGCGTTGTCGGCGATGATGCGGAATTCTTCCTGTGAGCGTGTGAGGAGCTCTACCGAGCTGTGCATGAATATGATGATTATCGCGTAGTTTAGAAGGTTTGAAAATAGCACTTCCATCAGGAAGACCGAATCGGGTATCTGATATATCAGTTCTATTATCGAGCTTATTGCTTTGCCAAAACCCCAAATGAAAAAGAGCAGGGATGCAAATTCACGGCGTGTAGCCGAGCGGGGCCAGTGTCTCATGACCAGGTTGATTATGACAATGGTGCAAACACACTCGAATATCGAGATCGGCACGAAGATATAGAGCAGATTGATATTGCATACAGTGCCGATGACTCCCCACGCGCCCACGATGACTGCGCTCAGCTTCAGGACTAAATGGACTTCCATCCGGGAAAAGCTGTATGCGCTGAGCATGAGGCAGAAGATATTGACGAGGTCGAAGACATCCCTCATGCCCATGATGTAGATGTGAATATTGTTGATGTAGAGAAAGGCGCAAAGTACGCTGAACGAGTAGGCTATCCAACTGAAAGCCCAGTATTGTAAAAAACGGTCTTCCTTGCCTGAGAGCAGGAGGATGTAAATCGCCGATATGCATAGTGCAATAGAGAAAAACGTAATCGCCAGTGTGGTAAGCGGCAACTTATGTACCCCCTGTTTTCTGTACCCGTTTAGCTTTTTACTGTGCAGGCAGCTGGTGCTGCCATCGCAACACGCACTGCCACGCTTCGATTATACATCTATGTTAGCGGCCTCTGCCATATTTTATGTTGATACGCCTGATTTTTTTGCCCCATGGAACTAGCATCAACATCAGGAAAACCACTGTGGCGACTATATGCAGAAGATTGAGCGCCAGGCCTGCGCTAAATGCGGCGAGAATGCCTTTGGCCGATAGGTCTGTCAGAAATCCGATGACAAACCATACGTCCATGATTATGCTGAAAAAGGCCGCTGCGAAAGCTCCGAATACATATACGGGGATGCAGCGATACCATTTTTCAAATCCTTTAAGAGCTTCTTTTGAAAACAGGGCTCCGGCAACGTAGCCGATCAGCCCCCATGCGTACATTTGCCACGGGGTCCAAAGCCCTTGTCCGAGGGCCATGTTTGATACAAGTGCGGTGAACGCGCCCGTCAGGTAGCCGCTTTGACGCCCATACCAAATGCCTGTAAATATGACGATGGCGGTGACGGGCTGGACATTGGGGATGGCTACAAATGCGATGCGACCAACTATGGCGGCCGCGGACAGAACTGCTATCGGCATTATTTCCGAGGGCTTTGGGCGTTTGAGCTCAAATCTTACCAGAAAGGGAATGACCGAAAACAGCGCGGTGATCGTGATAAGCAGCACGGTGTTACCGGCATTAAATGCCGCACAGAGAATGAGTACTGCGGGGCAGATGGTCAGCGCTATCGGTTCTATTGCTGCAAGGACTTTGTTAGTCACAGCGCACATCGCTTTCCAGAATGCAGCCTTCCAGGAGGCCACGGGTCATGCGGTTGATGCTTGTGGTATAGAACATGTTCCTTACGAAAAATTCCCTACCGTTGTCTTCGGCTATGATCGCGCTGCCGAATAGCATGGAGCATCTGTCTGCGTTTTCTGCTGCAAATTCTATATCGTGTGTCACGAATGCGATGGCTTTTCCTTCATTCTTTAGTTCTTGCAGTATGCCCGCAAGGACTTCGCGGGCTCCTACATCCATGCCTCTGCATGGCTCGTCAAGCAGCAGTATGTCCGGTTCTGTAAGCAGGGTCTTTGCGAGGGCGGCTTTCTGCATTTCCCCTCCCGAAAGATCGTAGGGATGGAAGCCGAGCAGATGCCCTATTCCCAGTCTTTCCACCACTTTATCCACCTTGTCTTTCGATATGCCGGGGATGTGCTCTGTAAGATCATCTCCTACCGTATCGCATACGAAGACCGATTTTATGTCTTGCGGGAGCAGGCTGACTTTTTGGCCTTTGCTCCTGACTACCCTGCCTTTATGCGGGCTGTAGATTCCGGCGAGAAGTTTCATGAGTGTGCTTTTGCCGCAACCGTTCCCTCCGACGTAGGCGTTTATCATGCCTTGATAAATTTCGGTCTCGAGGCCTTTGATGACGAAGCCGTCAGCTTTTTCGTATTGATACCAGAGATCGTGTGCTGCTAAAACGGGAGGGTCGCTTTTATTCTGCGTTTCCTGCTTGACGAGTTTGGTGGAAAACTTCTTGTTCAGCATCTCATCGATCAGCCACGCTCTGCCTTCCCTGACGTCGAGCGGGATTTCCCCGCCGGTGTCTGTGATCCCTTTATCGCAGCGCAGGGCGAGGCGCGCGGGCGCGGGCAGTGATCCCGCAAATCCCGACGGGGCTGTTTCATTTAGAAATCCGGCAAAGGTCCTGTTTGAGCCGCTGTATTTGAGCTCTCCCTCATCCAGATAGACCACTTTGTCGCAGAGGGAGAGGGTCTCCTCAAACCGGTGCTCGGACAGGATGACTGTCTTGCCCAATTCGGTGTTGACACGTTTCAGCATTTGCATGAATTCTTTTGTGGCTATCGGGTCGAGCTGTGATGTCGGCTCGTCGAGTATTATCAGATCGGCCTGCATCGCGATCACGGATGCGAGATTTAAAATTTGTTTCTGTCCTCCCGACAGCGAGAATACCGATTTACCGAACCAGCTTGTGATGCCGAAAAATCCTGCGATCTCGCCTATCCGCCGCCCGATCTCCTCGGGGGGTACTGCCAGGTTTTCCATGCCGAAGGCAAGCTCGAGCCAAACCGAGTCCATGACTATTTGATTGTCGGGGTCTTGCATAACAAAGCCGATTTTTTCGGCTGATTCCGCAGGGGATAAAACATCCCTTCCGAACATTTTTATCGTGCCGGTTCTGCTTCCTTCCGGGGCAAGTTCCGGTTTCATGCATCTTAAAAGTGTCGTCTTGCCGCTCCCCGACTTGCCGCAGACGAGGACAAAGTCCCCTGCTTCCACGTCAAGCGTTATGCCTGACAGGGCGGCTTTTTCCCGCAGAGGATAACTAAATGAAAAATCTCTTATTTCTAAAAATGACATACTACTCAGTCCTCATTCCCGACCTCTTTGCCAGATATAGCAGATTGTCTTTCACCTCGATGAGCAGAGGCCATAGCAGCATGACTGCATACAGGCAGAGGTCTACTGCGTAGATATCTCCCATGGTCAGGAAGGGGAAGAAATCCTGGCTGCCGGAAGTGATGACAACAAAGACCAGATGAACGGTGAATGTCCCGGCGCAGACGCAGGCCGAAATGCCGTCTCTGTATGTAAATCTCTGGGCGCCGAAGACCGTTCGGCGTCGTGTGCCATATCCGCGTGATCTCATCGAGTCTGCGGTTTCGATGCTGTCTTCAAGGCAGCGACTCATGAGGATGCTGATCATGCGCGTGCCTCTCCGCATCTTTGCCAGCATTCCCGCGGACTTTTGCTTGTCATCTTTTCCGCTTATATTTGCCGGGCTCAGAGCTTTTCCGGCTTCTCTTATCGCCCGAAGCTTTTCTCCGGTGACTGGTATGAATTTTATTATCATCGAAACTATCAGTGATGAGGTCGGCGCTATCCTTCCGAAAAGGAACAGGAATTTATCATTTGTTATCAATTTCTGGTAGCACTGAAACCAAATGAATACGCTTATTAGCATCCCTCCCATGCAGAGGCCGAATATGATGGCTTCTGCCGTCACCGTCGTGAAGCGGAGATCTATAATAGCAGTTGCGCCTCTGCTGTTTGTGAGCGGGGTCAGGATGATCAGCAGTAGTAATAGCGGGAGCAGGAGCAGCAGTGCGCGCAGATATTTTTTCGCTCCGTTGAAATATACGGAACACAGGCTTGCGCAGAGCAGACTTATCGCGACATATACCGGCGCATAACTCATCATGGCCGATACGATTGCGCTGCATATGTAGATGAACACCACGGCGGGGTGATAGTGCAGAAAATAGTGTTTCATGGTAGAAATCAGTATATCACAGCGGGAGGAGTTTCTTCAGTTTCCAGGTATAAAAATACGTGATTTCATATGATATACTATTCATTGTTAATTAACGATGAATAGTAGCGGGGGGTCAGAGGGGCTGACAAATGAGGATAAGAAGAAGAACCGGGCCGAAGTACGTTGCGAATGAAAGCGCGATCGCGCTCGCCAGGGCGGCGGATGCTCTGGCTCATCCGCTGCGCATCGAGATATTCAAATATGTCATCAGGTGCAACAGGGAAAGAGTCGCCGTACGGAACAAAGACCTGGTTGAATCGTTTGGCTATTCTCAAGCCACCGTTTCCCAACATGTCAATATGCTTAAGGAGGGCGGGCTTTTGACGGCTCACGCTCAGGGCACGTCCACTTGTTATTATGCTAATATAGGCGCCATCGGCAAATTCATGAGCGAACTTTCCGACCTCGGGGAATAGTTTTTAGATCTCAAAGACCGCACTCATCCTGTCCCTGAGCAATGCCTTGATATACAGGTCGCGTCCGGGATAAAGTTCGTTGTCAGCCAAAATGCCTGACACTTTTTGTTCTGCAAGTTTTGGGTCGTTGTTTTCATGGCTCAGATGGGCGAGAAGCACACAGCGCTGTTTTCTATCCAGATTAAATATGTCAAGTATGGCTCGCGCGGCGGCGGCATTTGAAAGATGACCGTGCTCGCTGAGTATCCGCTGTTTGAGGAACGGGGGATAGGGCCCGTGCAGCAGCATGTCGGTATCGTGGTTTGCTTCAATGACGAATACGTCCGAATCCGCTGTAGCGCTCGCCATTTCCTCTGTGAATATTCCGGTGTCTGTGATGACGGATATTTCACCGGCTTCGTTTTTTAGGGAGTATCCCACGGTCTGTACCGCGTCATGACTGAGCGCGATCGGCGTGATCTCTATGTCGCCGAGAGTGAAGGCATCGCCGGGAACTATCTTTTCCTTTCGCTCGTCCGGAACGCTTATCCGCGTTCTTGGCTCACTGTCTATCTTGTCCCAGGTGTCTCCGGTCGCAAAGAGTTGCGCGTCTTTTATCCTTCTCGCCGTCGGTAGAAGCCCGCCTATATGGTCCACGTGTTCGTGTGTTATGAGTATTCCTTTCACCTCATCCGGATCGGTGCGCGCGCGCACCAGAGCCTCTGCTATTCTGGAGGCGCTGATGCCGGCGTCTATAAGCAGAGCCGTTTTTTCAGTACGGATCAAATATGAGTTTCCGCTGCTGCCGCTGGCCAGGGAACAAAATTGTATATTCACTGATCTGTTTCCTCCCGATGATGGTCAGACGCTATTATATCAAATCATGCGCCGGCGTGTTGTCTCTGAGGGCCAACTTTCTATGGCCTCCTGAGCTCATGGTATAATGGAGTATGTCGGTTATAATTACATTTTCTATTTGAATTGGACGTGTGAAGGAGAATCATGGAACAGAGTAAATATCATTTGATTGTCACGATCGTCGGCAGGGGGAGGGGCGCCCGTGTCGCCGAGGCATCACATATTGCAGGCACCCACGAGGAAACTATCATATACGGGAACGGAGCGGCTGTTCACCTCTTGCTTGGCATCAATATCGAGCCTGAAAGGGAAATCGTTTTGGCACTTGCCGAGGAGGACAAGGTCGAGCAGGTTCTTTCGGCTATCGTCTATGAGGCCGATCTGGATGAGCCCAACAAGGGCGTCGTCTTTTCTCTTCCTCTGGATAAATTCGCAGGCGTGATCAGGACTTAGTTATCACTGTTAACGGGATGCTATATGGAATTTATCGCAACTAACTGGAAGATAATAGTATCAGCACTTATATTTTTAATTTGTTATGCAGTAATTATTTCGGAAAAAATCAACCGGGCTATTATTGCTCTTTGCGGCGCGCTTCTTTTCATTGTCTTAGGTATCGTAAATTTTCACGATTCCTATACGATACATATCCACTGGCAGGCGATTTTCCTTCTGCTCGGTATGATGCTGCTTGTAGGGGTCTCGAGCAAGAGCGGTATCTTTGAATTCGTCGCTATAAAAACTGCCCAGAGCGCAGGCGGAAATCCCGTAAAAATATTGATCCGGCTTTCCATACTGACTGCTGTCGGCTCGGCAGTCATCGATAATGTGACCATGGTGCTTCTTATAACGCCTATCATCATCGGAATTGCAAACATGTTGCGTATCAGTCCAATTCCTTTCCTGATCACGGAGATCCTGATATGTAATATCGGCGGTGCGGCTACCCTGGTGGGTGATCCGCCAAATATAATGATAGGAGCGGCGGCGGAGTTTTCCTTCAACCGCTTTCTCATTCACCTGACACCGATCATCCTGGTCACACTTGTTGTCATCATATTATATTTGAAATTTTATTTTGCAAAACACCTCCGCGTGGAGCAGCAATACAAGGACGAGCTTATGGCGGTCAACGCTGCTGATTTTATCAGTGACATGGTGCTGGCCAAGCAGTCCATCTTCGCTTTTTCTGTGACTTTACTGGGCTTCTTCACTCATCAGTTCCTCGGGCTGGAGCCGGCTGTGATCGCTTTGATAGGGGCTGCACTGCTGCTGCTCATCGGCGTCCGCGGTCATGATTTTGAGGAGATGCTTAATTCCGTGGAATGGGTGACTATACTGTTTTTCGGCGGCCTGTTCGTTCTGGTCGGCGGGCTGGTAGATGTCGGCATCATATCCAAACTGGCCACGGGGATGATAGACATCACGGGCGGCGATGTCACTCTCACCTCTTTCATCATGCTCTGGGGAGCAGGCATCGCATCGGCCTTTATTGATAATATCCCGCTGGTAGCGACGATGATACCACTGGTTCAGGATATGGGAGTGAAGCTGGCCTTGTCTTCGGTGGATATTTCCACGCTCTGGTGGTCACTTGCACTCGGCGCCTGCCTCGGCGGGAACGGCACGCTGATCGCTTCCTCTGCAAATCTCGTAGTCGCAGATGTGGCAAGCAGAGAGGGTGCGCCTATTTCATTTAAGGATTTTCTTAAGGTGAGCATACCCGTGACTCTTATCACTCTGGCGCTGGCAAACGTCTACATCTATATCGTATTCATCAAACTCGGCTTTGCGTGAAAAATAATTAAATTTGATAATTTTCACGCATACATGCAATGATTTTCTCTTTTCTGTTATAATTACCACATGATCAATAAAGTTACTAAAAACAAAATAGAGGCACTTTTTAGTCAGTATCGTGACCTGACGAGGGATAATATCGAGGCTCTGCATGAAATCGCCATGGCGGAAATACCTGAGTCTGTCTACAATTCCAATGCAATAGAAAACTCTACTCTGACCCTCGAAGATACTGAAGATATACTGATACGCAACGAAATAAAAAAGGATCATGATATTCGCGAGATCTATGAGGCGAAAAATCTTGCCGAAATCATGACATTGCTTCAAAACGAACAAAAGATGAGAGATGCCGTCTGCACACCGGAAATGATGCTTAGGCTGCATGGGTCACTTCTTTCCGGCATCAATAACGACATAGCGGGAAGGTTTAGATCCGGCAATGAATGGGTGCGTGTCGGCATGCACATCGGAGCAAATCCCGCTTTTACAAATGAACTCGTTTATGAGCTCTCTGCAAAATATCAAGAGGACGAGGGAGGCTATTTTCTCGATAAGATAGCACATTTCCATGCGGAATTTGAGACGATACATCCCTTTGTCGACGGAAACGGGAGAATTGGCAGGGTCCTTATCAATGGTCAATTGATGCAACTTGGCTATCCTCCCATTATCATTCCAAACAAGGACAAGCGCAGGTCTTATTATCCACTGTTTGACGAGTATCGCAGGACGGGGAGGTTTGATGGTTTTTCCCGTTTGATTTCCTCCCTTCTAATGGAATCATTGAATAAAAGAATGACGTTTCTTTGCAGTAAGAGAATAATTTCTGTTAATGAATGGGCGAACGGGCGCGATCTCAATGTCCGCAACGCTCTTAACATGGCGAAAAGACAATCTATTCCTGCTTTCAGGCTCAGGGGAAAGTGGATGATAGACTCCGCGTATGATCACGATTAATCATTATTGCTTTTTATAATAAACGATTTTGGAAAACGAAGAGGATGAAACTGATACGATGAATGAGAAGATAGTAAAGATCTATACAGACGGGGCCTGCTCCGGCAACCAGAACGATGAGAATACCGGCGGATGGGGCGCCGTGCTTGAATACGGTACCAGCGCCAGGGAGATCTACGGTGGAGAATCAAACACTACAAACAACCGCATGGAGATGAAGGCTCTCATCTCGGCGTTTGAAGCGCTCAGCCGTGAGGGCCTCAGCATTCAGGTGTTTTGCGACAGCTCTTACCTGATGGAATGTTTCCGTAAAAAATGGTATGAGAAGTGGCTTGTCAACGGCTGGCTCACAGCAAAAAAAGATCCGGTGGAAAATCGCGATCTTTGGGAAAAACTGCTTCCCTTCCTTTCAAGGCATGATATTTCTTTTTTCAGGGTGAAGGGTCATATCAATATTGATTATCAAACTGAGGCAAATATCAAAAAGCATTTTGAAAAATTTCGTGAATGGAACGGGGCTGAGTTTACATTTGAAGAGTTTATCCATGTTACGGAAATGAACAATCTCGCAGACAAGCTGGCAAATATTGGTATCCGGGAAACCCTTGAATCCTCTTAGTCTATCGCTTTTAGGCGATTATATCAACAACCAGAACGGCACGATCATCACTGGCGGAAAGTATAGCATATTTATCTGATTCTGTTACTATTCTCTGAGCGAATTCTTTACCTCTGAGACCTTGAAGCTCTGATGCGATCCTTCTCACGCCTTCGGAACCCAGCACCCCTTTTTCGGCTCTGCTGTATTCCTCAATAATTCCATCGGTATAGAGAACTATCCTGTCACCGGTATTTATTCCGATGATCTCTTCATCGTGCCTCACTCCGATGGTTGATGAAAGTTTGCTGACTGGCATGCCTTTTACCTGAATCTCTTCGACGCGACCGTTGGCTCTTACAATTAGCGGCATGCAATTGTGTCCGGCATTTGCAATAGCGAGTTCTTTCTTTGGTCTGTTGTAGCTGCAGAACAAAACAGTAGCATACATGGATGAATCGATATCAAGCGCTACAAAATCACGCACTACCTCTTCTATCAATGCATTCAGACCCTGCGCTGCGCGTTTTCCTGAGCCGCGAATGCTTTCCCTGAGGAATACGGTAAGAAGTGACGCCTGTATGCCGTGTCCGGATACGTCTGCTATGTAAAACAATGTCTCTTCCGGACTCACCTTGACTATTCCAAAAACATCTCCTCCCAGATCATCTGCCGGTATGTAAACGGAATTGATCCTGACCGCTCCGTCATACTCACCGTCGGCCGGCAGTATACTGGTTTGGATCTGCTTGGCTATGTCCGATTCCTGCTTTATCTTCGTTATGCTGTTTTGCATCCTCTCGCGGGCGCTCGCGCTCTCCGAAATATCATCCAGAATGAATATCTGGTACTTTTTTTCTTCATTATATATGGTCGACCATTTTACGTAATAGGCTACATCGGCGAGAACGACTTCTCCCCGTCCTTCATCAGACGTTGCCTCTTCACTTTTCTCGAAAGAACTTCCTTTGAACAGAAATTCACGATTCTTCCCGCTGAGGTCACCAAATGTGGCTCTCATTATCTCATTTTCATATAGTATGAAGCCGTTTTCATCAAGAACCATCACCGGACTGATCAATTTTTCGACCAGGGATGTTATTACAGGTTTTAATTCGCTTTCTCTATTTTCGTTCATTTCCTTGTATTTGCAATGCTTCTGAGATCTTCAATGAGTCCATCCAGCTCTTCTTTGCTGTAATAATGTATCTCTATTGCTCCTCTTTCTACATCGCTCCCTATCGTAACCTTTGTACCAAAGAGGCTCGTTAGCTCATCTTCGACCACTAATACTTCGTTGCTCTTTTTTGTCTTGGCTTTGCTTTTTTTCTTATTCGTCGAGCCATTTATCCGGTCTACCATTTTCTCTGCATCCCGTACGGATAATTTTTCTCGTACTATCTGTTCTGCAAGTTTTATCTGTGTCGCTGTATCCCGCACCGCACCTATTGCATTTGCATGACCTGCAGAAAGAGAGCCTCCCTCTATCATCTCCTGTATGGGAGCGGGTAATTTCAAGAGCCTCATGATGTTTGCCACATAGGGCCTGCTCTTGCCTACGCTTCTCGCAATGTCTTCCTGCGTGAGATTAAATTTCGTCGACAAACGTTTGTAAGCATTCGCTTCTTCGATCGAATTCAAATCTTCACGCTGCATGTTTTCAATGATCGCAAACAGCGCGTTCTCCTGAGATGACAGCTTCTTTATAATCGAAGGTATTTCCTTTAGTCCTGCTTTTCTAGCTGCACGCCAACGCCTTTCGCCGGCAACAAGTTCATATCCGACTTTTCTGCGCTTCAGCATCACCGGTTGGATCAGGCCGTATTCCCTTATAGACTCCGCCAGACTGTCTATCGATTCCTCATTAAAATCCTTCCTGGGTTGCATTTCATTTGGCTTTATATCGTCGATCGAAATATACTCAATACCAGCGCCTCCGGCGACTTTTTTTACTGCTGCGGCTGGTTTTGCCACTGGAGCTTCGATGTTTATATCACCGAATAGAGCTTCGAGTCCCTTTCCAAGGGCTTTTTTCTTTTGTTGCGTCATGAGCTAACTCTTTCTGTTTCTAGAAACTCTGCTGCAAATTCCATATAGGCTTCCGCCCCTTTCGATTTTGCGTCATATTCTATAATTGACATCCCATAACTCGGCGCTTCGGCAAGCCTGACATTTCTAGGGATCACTGTCGTATAGACCTTATCTTTGAAATACTTCTTGACTTCCTCAACGACCTGGATGGAAAGATTGGTCCTTCCATCGAACATGCTGAGTATTACTCCCTGTATTTCCAGATCGGGATTGAGATTTTTCTTTACCAGATCTATTGTACTCATGAGCTGACTGACTCCTTCGAGCGCATAAAACTCACATTGTATGGGTATGAGCACACTGTCTACCGCGGTGAGAGAATTGATGGTGAGCAGCCCGAGTGACGGAGGGCAGTCAATAAAGATATAGTCATACTCTCCTCTTATTTTCTCGATCGCCTTTTTAAGCCTGTGCTCACGACCCTCTATTTGCACGAGTTCTATTTCCCCTCCGGCCAGTTGGACGCTTGCAGGAAGTATACGAAGATTTTCGATGGACGTTCTTAGTATGGCCTTTGCAGGATCAATACTGTCATCTATTAAAATATCATACATTGATTTTTCAAGGGTTTTCTTGGCAATACCGAGACCACTGGTAGTGTTACCCTGTGGATCGATGTCCATGACAAGGATACGTTTTCCTTTCAGCGCCAGGCAGGAAGCCAAATTAATATTTGTCGTGGTTTTCCCAACTCCACCCTTCTGATTGAATATTGCTATCGTTTTTCCCACTGCTATAACACCCCCGGTTTTCTGTTGTTTGCGTTTGTATATCAATATTATAGTAATGTTTCACGTGAAACAAGTTACATTAGTATATTAAAAATGTTTCACGTGAAACATTTTTATTGCTTTTTTAAAGAATAATAACAACGAGAGAGAATTATATTGAATAATTATTTACATGTATTGGTATAATTATTATATATTCCCAGATGATAATCTCACCGGTAAAATCAGGTAGATAAACTTGTCTCCCTTAACCGGCCTTACAAGACAGGGGCTGATGCTCGTGTTGAATTCGAGTATTACTTCCTTGTCCTCTATCGCCTTCAGAGTATCGCTTACAAATCTCCCGTTAAAGCCTATTTCCAGATCTTCCCCGTCTTTTTCTATATTTATACTCTCAAAATATTTTCCTTCATCCGCTCTGGAAGTAATATTTAAAATATCATCATTAAAGGAAAATCTAATAAATGAATTTTTTCCTTCCCTTACGAGAAGTGACGCTCTTTCAACACTTTCAAATAGTTCTTCTCTATCTATTTTTACTTTTACTTTGCTCTCTTTTGGAATTATATCCTTATATTTAATAAACTCACCTTCCATCAATCTTGCAGATATTCTCGTATCCTTCATTGTGAAGAAGACTTTATTTTCAATTGAGTTTATTATTATCTCTTCATCTACTTCCAATGTCTCCGCTGCTATTTTTGCAACTTCATTCATTATTCTCGCTGATATTATTAAATTCTTTTCTTCTTCTCCATTAACTTCTTCATTAACTATTGCCATTCTATATCCATCAAGTGCAACCATCATTGCTTCTTTTTTCTTTATTTCAAAAAGAAGACCAGTTATTATTCCCCTCGCTTCTTCTATACTTGCAGCAAAGACGGTTTTCTTTACCATATCTTTAAACATTTCTCCATCAAAACACAATTTATCTTCTTCCGGAGTTTTTTCCATTGTGGGAAATTCATCTGCCTGTATTCCCTGCAGGGTATCTTCTATTTTTCCACTTTTAATAAATACTGCATTTCCTTCTTCTATATTTATTTCAATATCTCCTGCCGGTAATTTTCTTATAACATCTGAGAATAATTTTGCAGAAACTACAATAGATCCCTTCTCTATTATTTGTGTTTTTACCGATGTTTCTATACTTATTTCTAAATCAGAAGATGAAAAATATACTTTTCCTTCTTCTTCATCTGCTTTTAAAAGTATTCCTTTTAATATAGGAAGTGTTGTTCTTGCAGATACTCCTCTAAGTACTATGTTTAATGAATTTACGAGAGAATCCCTATCAATAATGAATTTCATTTTTGCCTCCAATAATAAGCATATATAAGATAAGTTACTAAATTATATAATCATTGAAATAATTCTACAACCCTCAGGGAAATGAAAATAATAAATATCCTTTTCTTTATATATTTGTAGTTATTTTAGTTGTTGTGGCTGTGGATTTGTTGATAAATATGTGGATAAATTAAAAAATCAACAGTTTTCCTGTTGATAAAATTCTTAATAAATGTAATACAAATTGTTGATATTGTGGATAACTTAATGATTAAGTATTTGGTTTTCTATATCGCCGAGAACTTTTGCAAATTCCTTATTATTTATTAGAGAAGAAGAAATCTTATCATATGCATGCATCACAGTTGTGTGATCCCGGTTAAATGATGAACCAATTTTGGGAAGGGAAAGATCTGTCATTTCCCGGCATAGATACATAGCTATCTGCCTCGGTGTTGAAAAATTACGGGACCGCTTCGATGATTCCAGATCGGAGAGTTTTACACCGTAATAATTTGCCACTATTTTTTTAATGAGCTCCGCTGTGGGTGCAACGTCGGTTGAAGAAATGATATCCTTTAGAGCCTGTTTTGCCATGCTCTTTGTGATGTTCTCTCCGCTCAGCGTGCTGTATGCGACGATCCTGTTGAAAGCGCCCTCCATTTCCCGGACGTTGGTCTTTATTTTTTCAGCGATCAAATCGATGACTTCCTTCAGGCCGTCGGTGAGCTCGATGTTTTCCAGTAATGCCTTCTTCTGAAGGATAGCAACTTTGATTTCAAATGCGGGCGGTTGCAGATCGACCATGAATCCCGCTTCAAGCCTGGATTTTAAACGATTATCCACACCTAATAGATCTCTCGGCGGCCGGTCACTGGAGAAGACGAGCTGCTTTCCCATATTGTA
>Ga0123356_10000812_pt1 | contig 34713 bp, 23 predicted proteins | sample TergutEmb28metaG_2_FD_92546 | JGI IMG/M metagenome (GOLD analysis project Ga0123356, IMG submission 92546) | Embiratermes neotenicus P3 segment gut microbial communities from Petit-Saut dam, French Guiana - Emb289 P3 | ecosystem: Host-associated > Arthropoda: Insects > Digestive system > Gut ...
AATAAATCCGCGCCGAGGGGTGAATGTTGCCGATTTATCGGCAATAGAGGGGGCAGGCGGTGAGTAATTACAAACAATTGCCCCCTCAGCAGAGTGCAGGAAATACCAAGGGGATTTATTGCACTCTGATTAATTTAGTATTTTGGGCGTTGTTGATATTTTGTGTGAAGGATTTTGTGTGCCTTGTTTCCGCCGATTTCGCCAAGGTAATCCTTATAAAGTTCTTTAACCGCAGGATTCTCGTGAGATTTCCTTAATTTCATTGCCTTATCGGATTTATAAATTGCCTGTGCGCGCTTGGTGCGGATATCAACCGTGTTTCTTTCGTGCGCCGTTTTAATGGGCTGTCCGCCACCGTTTACGCAACCGCCGGGGCAACTCATAATTTCAATAAAGTGGTAATTTGCTTTGCCACTCTTAATCTTGTTAAGAAGTGCGCCTGCGTTTGCAAGCCCCGAAGCCACTGCCACTTTCACAGCTATACCGCCGATTGTGAGGGAAGCCTCTTTAATTCCTTTCGTTCCGCGAACAGCGGTGAAATCAAGTTTATCAAGTTCTTTCTTTTCAAGAATCTCATAAAGCGTCCTTAATGCGGCTTCCATAACACCGCCTGTTGCGCCGAATATAAGCCCTGCGCCTGAGAAGATACCCATGGGTGCATCAAAGGCTTCGTCCTTTAAAAGGTTGAACTCAATGCCTTGCAAGCGGATTAAGCGCGCAAGTTCTCTTGTGGTTAGCACTGCATCTACATCGGGTACACCGCCTGCATTTTGGTTATCACGCGTTTTTTCAAATTTCTTTGCGGTGCAAGGCATGATAGACACGAAGTAAATATTTTCAGGCTTAACTTTTAGCTTTTCAGCATAATAGGTTTTGCAAAGCGCACCAAGCATTTGTTGGGGTGATTTACAGCTTGAAAGGTTAGGGATAAATTCAGGATAATAGTGTTCCACAAATTTAATCCAAGCAGGGGAACAGCTTGTTAGCATTGGTAGCGTTCCGCCTTTCTTTACGCGGTTAATGAATTCCGTGCCTTCTTCCATAATGGTAAGATCTGCCGTGAAGTTCACATCAAAAACATCGTTGAAGCCGATTTTTCTAAGGGCAGAAACCATTTTGCCCTCTACATTCGTGCCCATTGGGATTCCGAACTCTTCGCCAAGCCCCACCCTAACAGCAGGGGCAGTACCGCAGATAACGCGCTTATTAGGATCTGCAAGTGCGGAAAGAACTTCGTTAATTTCGTCCTTTTCTCTCAAAGCGGCGGTGGGGCAAACATTTATGCACTGCCCGCAACCCACGCAAGGGGTATCCTTTAAATTCTTTTCAAAGGCTGTGCCTACATGAGTGTCAAAACCTCTTGCATTGCAACCGATAACGGAAATTCCCTGATAGTTCTTGCAAGCGGCGACACAACGGCGACAAAGGATACATTTGTTGTTATCTCTCACAAGATAGGGGGTAGTTTCGTCTACTTCGCTTTCACTCATTTCACCGCTGAATTTACCTGCGTTGCACATCAATTCCTCGGATAGCGTTTGCAATTCACAATTTTTTGAACGAACGCAAGATAAGCATTTCTTTTCATGGTTTGATAGCAAGAGTTCCACTGTGGTTTTTCTGCTTTCAAGAACCTTTTTGCTGTTTGTGATAATTTCCATGCCTTCATTGGCAGGATAAACGCAGGACGCCACAAGGCTTCTTGCGCCTTTCACTTCAACCACGCACACGCGACACGCGCCGATTGGATTTATATCCTTTAAATAGCAAAGCGTGGGGATTTTTATACCAGCAACCGCGCAAGCCTCTAAAACCGTGCTACCGGCGGGTACTTGATAAGCCACGCCGTTTATTTTAACATTAAGCATTTTTTCCATTCCTGTTTCCTCCGATTACTTTTTGTCTATAGCTTTGAATTTGCATATATCCATGCAAACCCCGCATTTGATACATTTTTGCATATCAATGAAGTGCTTTTCCTTAACTGCGCCCGTAATTGCATCCACAGGGCATTTCCTCTTGCAAAGCGTACAGCCTATGCACTTATCGTTAACCACATAGGAAAGCAAACTTTTGCAGATACCTGCGGGGCAAGTGTTATCCTTAACATGGGCTTCGTATTCCTCACGGAAATATTTAAGCGTGGAAAGCACGGGGTTTGGTGCGGTTTGCCCCAAGCCACAAAGAGAGGCGTCCTTTATGTATTCGCATAACGCTTCCATATCGTCAAGATCCTTCATTGTAGCTTTGCCTTCGGTAATCTTTTCAAGATATTCCAAAAGCCTTGTAGTACCCACACGGCAGGGGGTGCATTTTCCGCAAGATTCTTCTTTTGTGAAATCAAGGAAGAATTTTGCAATGTCTACCATGCAGTTATCTTCGTCCATAACGATTAGTCCGCCACTGCCCATCATTGAACCAAGGGCGATAAGGTTATCGTAATCAATCGGCACATCAAGGTGCTGTGCAGGTATGCAACCGCCTGAAGGCCCGCCTGTTTGCGCTGCTTTAAATTTCTTGCCGTCTGGTATTCCGCCACCGATTTCATCTATAACCGTCCTGAGTGTTGTACCCATTGCAATTTCCACAAGCCCTGTGTTATTGATTTTTCCGCCAAGCGCGAAAACTTTAGTGCCTTTGGATTTTTCCGTTCCCATTCCTTGAAGCCACTTTGCGCCTTTCAAGAGGATAGGGGGGATATTCGCAAATGTTTCCACATTGTTTAAAACTGTGGGTTTTCCGAACAAGCCTTTCACAGCAGGGAAGGGGGGACGCACACGGGGTTCACCGCGGTTACCTTCAATAGAAGTCATAAGTGCGGTTTCCTCACCGCAAACGAACGCACCGCTTCCAAGGCGGATTTCAAGGTCAAAGCAGTGCTTACTGCCAAAGATATTTTTGCCAAGGAATCCGTACTTCTTAGCTTGCGTAATCGCAATTTGCAACCGTTTAACCGCCACGGGATATTCCGCACGGATATAAACATAGCCTTGCTTTGCGCCGATAGCATAGCCTGCAATCGTCATAGCTTCAATGAGGCAATGGGGATCGCCCTCTAAGATTGATCTATCCATGAATGCCCCCGGATCGCCTTCGTCTGCATTGCAACAAACGAACTTTGTATCGTTCTTTTGGTTTAAAGCAAATTGCCACTTAGTACCTGTGGGGAATCCGCCACCACCGCGCCCTCTAAGCCCTGAATCTTTAATAGTATCCACAACCTGCTGAGGCGTGAGTTCCGTTAAAGCCTTTGCAAGGGCTTGATATCCGTCATAAGCTATGTATTCGTCAATATTCTCAGGGTTAATAACACCGCTGTTTTGCAAAGCCACCCTGTACTGCTTTTTCATGAAATCGGTTTTATCTAAACATTTATTTATTTCTGCCATTTTAATTTTCTCCTTTTGTTGCCCGATTATTCGTTTCCGATAACAAAATCCATTACAGGTTTTCCGCCTGCAAGGTGCTCTTCGGCTATGCGCTTAGCAGAATCTGCCGCAAGCGCGATATATGTTACCTTTTCTTTGCCCGCTTCCGTTACCTCAACCATGGGTTCATGCTTGCACATTCCAAGGCAACCTGATTGGATAATTTTCACATTTGTAAGCCCAAGCCTCTTAACTTCTTTTTGGAAAGCCTTGAACACAGGTTCTGCGCCCGCGGCAATTCCGCAAGTGGCAAGCCCCACAGTTACGCGGATATTGGAATTAGTTTTGCCGTCTAAATTTAATTCGGCACGCATTTGTTTTCTAATGTCGTTTAATTCTTGAATTGTTTTCATGTTCTCCTCCGTTAATCCTTTTTATAGTTAGAAAGAACTCTTTCCATGTCTGCCTTGCCAACCTTGCCGTAAACATCGGCGTTAACAGTTAGCACAGGCGCCAAACCGCAACAGCCTATGCAACGCGTGCCAAGCAATGAAAATTTGCCGTCCTCAGTGCAATCGCCTGATTTGATTTTTAAAAGCTCGGCAAGCCTGTCAAGAATGTCCCCCGCGCCTTTAACATAGCAAGCAGTTCCTATGCACACTGCAATTTGATATTTGCCTTGCGGATTGAGTGTAAACTGAGAGTAGAATGTGGCAATCCCAAAAACTTCTTCAAGAGAAACATTCAATTCGTCTGCAATAATAGTTTGCACTTCAATGGGCAGATATCCGTAAATTTCCTGCGCCTGCTGTAAAGACGGCATTAAACCGCCACTCATGTTCTTTGTAACGGCAAGTTTTTTCCTTAGTTCAGCCTCTTGCGATGCCGTGCCGTTAAATGGTACTTTGGTTAGCTTTATTTTAGCCATTTTGTATCCTCCGTTGTTTTTTATACCAAGAATAATTTTACTATATATATTTAAATAAAGCAATAGGCAATTGGTTAATAGTGGTAAATGAAAAGTAAATCACTTCCGCCATTACCTTATAAAACCAACCAAATATTCAAATTTATGCACACAATATTCAAAAATGCTTGATTTTATGCAGAAAAACGCTTGACTTTATGTGTTTTTATTCATATCATAGTATCAACATGATTAAAGTTTTTATAGACGGAAAAGAAGGCACAACGGGGCTTCAAATAGCGGATAGGCTTAAAGCGCGCAAGGATATTGCGCTTTTAGAGTTATGCGAAGAAGAAAGAAAAAGCCCTCTTTGCCGTAAGGAAGCAATAAATTCAAGCGATATTACCATACTTTGCCTGCCGGACGATATAGCAAAAGAATCCGTGAGTTTGGCGGAAGGAAAGGTGAGAATTATAGACGCGTCTACCGCACATAGGACGGAAAAAGGCTGGGCGTACGGCTTGCCCGAACTTTCAAAAGAATTTGAAAACGGCGTGATTAACGGAAATAGAGTGTGCGTCCCGGGGTGTCATGCAAGCGGATTTCTTGCGCTTGTGTATCCGCTTATCGCAGGCGGATATTTGGATAAAAGCGCGCGCCTTTCCTGCACCTCACTAACAGGTTATAGCGGTGGCGGTAAGAAAATGATAGAAAGGTATCAAGATAAGGATAATTATAATCTTTTAAACGCGCCTGCAATTTATGCTGTCGCGCAACAGCACAAGCACCTTAAAGAAATGGTTAAAATTTCAGGGCTTGATAACGCGCCTTGCTTTAATCCTATCGTGTGCAATTTTTATAGCGGAATGCTTGTGTTTGTGCCTCTGCCCACAAACTTGCTAAACTTTTCTAAAGAAGATTTAAGCGGTGAAGTTGTTTTAAAGGTGAGAGAGATTTTGGCAAGGCATTACAATAACGGCAACGGCAGAATAAAGGTGCTTAACGCAGGCGAAGGCATTCACGAAAACGGCACAGTTATTGCAAGCAGGCTTTCGGGAAGCGATAATATGGAAATAATGGTTGAGGGAAGCAAAGATAATATCACCCTTTACGCGGTTTACGATAACCTTGGCAAAGGCGCAAGCGGTGGGGCGGTGCAGTGCCTTGATTTAATGTTGAAACATTAAATCAATGCAGAATTCAGAATTCAGAATGCAGAATTATGGAATCTAAATATCATTATTGATTAGGCAATAGGCATGGAAGTTAAAACTAAAAACTAAAAAGTAAAAACGGTGGAATCTAAATATCATTATCAATAAATCCACAATTCTGAATTCTGAATTCTTAATTCTGAATTAAAAAAGAGGTAAACAATGAACGATATCAAATTTATAAACGGCGGTGTTACTGCCCCCAAAGGGTTTCTTGCCTCAGGCGTACACGCAGGAATCCGCAAGAATAAAACCAAAAAAGATTTGGCAATTATAGTTAGCGAAGTTCCTGCAAACGCGTCAGCGGTGTACACAACAAACCTTGTGAAAGGCGCGCCGATTTATGTTACGCAGGAAAATTTGAAGAACGGAAAAGCGCGTGCGGTTATCTGCAACAGCGGTTACGCTAACACTTGCGCGGTGGGCGGAAAAGAACTTGCGCTTGCAACTTGTGAAATTGTTGAAAAGCACTTTGGGATTCCAAAAACCGATATTATAGTAGCCTCAACTGGCATTATAGGGCAGTTAATGACTCTTGAACCTTTTGAGAAAGGTGTGCCTTTGCTTAAGGAAAATTTAAGTATTATTGAGGGCGGGGAAGACGCGTCTGAAGCAATTATGACTACGGATACATTCAAAAAGCAAGTAGCCGTTTCATTCACCGTGGGCGGTAAAACGGCGGTAATCGGCGGAATTGCAAAAGGTTCGGGAATGATAAATCCTAACATGGCTACCATGCTTGCATTCCTAACAACCGATATTGCAATCTCTGCAAAAATGCTTAAAAAGGCTTTAAGTGAGGACACTCAAAAAACCTTTAATATGGTTAGTGTAGACGGTGATACTTCCACTAACGATATGTACTCAATCATGGCAAACGGCATGGCGGGAAACAAAGAAATCACAAAAGACGGCGAAGATTTTAAAGCATTCTGCACCGCCCTTAACGCAGTTTCTACCGCGCTTTCCAAGATGCTTGCCAAGGACGGCGAAGGCGCAACCAAGCTAATTGAATGCACGGTTGAGGGTGCAAAGAGTGAAAAAACCGCAAGGCTATGCGCTAAATCCGTAATATCCTCAAGCCTTTTTAAATCGGCAATGTTCGGCGCAGACGCTAATTGGGGCAGGGTTTTATGCGCCCTTGGTTACGCAGGTGCAGACATAAATGTTAATAAAATAAGCGTATCGTTTTCCTCTCTTGCAGGCACGGCAGAGGTTTGTGAGAACGGAATGGGGCTAAACTTTTGCGAAACTAACGCTAAAAAAGTTTTATCCGAAAAGGAAATTTTTGTTAAAATCAACCTCAATTCGGGGGATAAAAGTGCGACAGCTTGGGGGTGTGATTTAACTTACGATTATGTAAAAATAAACGGTGATTATAGAAGTTAAGGAAAAATATAGAAGATAAGGAAATTATAAATATGAACAACAGCCAAAAAGCAGATATCTTAATTCAAGCCCTGCCTTATATCAAGCAGTACAGCAACCAAATTCTTGTGGTTAAATACGGCGGTAGCGCAATGACGGACGAAAACCTTAAAAAGTCCGTAATGAGTGATATTACCCTTCTTCAACAGGTGGGCATTAAAGTCGTGCTTGTTCACGGTGGCGGGCCTGAAATCAACGATACTTTTGAACGCATGGGCATTAAAACCGAATTTATCGGCGGTTTAAGAAAGACTGATAGAGAAGCCGTGGAAGTGGTGCAAATGGTGCTTGCAGGCAAGGTAAGCAAGAACCTTGTAAGCCTGATTGCAAATAACGGCGGTAACGCGATAAGCCTCTCAGGTGCAGATGCACGCATGATAGAATGCGTAAAAATCAGTGACGATTTAGGATTCGTGGGCGAAATCACTAAAATAAATGTGAAGCCTGTGCTTGATTTGCTTGAAAAGGGCTATATCCCCGTAATATCTTCCGTGGGAACGGATAAGGACGGCAATCCTTATAATATAAACGCGGATACGGTTGCCTCGCGCCTCGCAGGCGAATTAAAGGCTTATAGTCTGATTTCAATGACGGACACAAAAGGAATCTTAAAAGATCCTAAGGACGAATCAACCCTAATAAACCTCATAAAATTAAGCGAAGAAAAAACGCTTTTAAAAGAAAAGTTTGTAAGCGGTGGCATGATTCCAAAAATCAAATGCTGTTTTGACGCGCTAAAAGCAGGGGTGAACCGCGTGTTTATTATAGACGGACGCGTGCCTCACGCTATCCTTATAGAAGTGTTGAGTGACGAAGGCATAGGCACAATGTTCACGGCAAACGGCTTATGAACTGCGTGATACTTTGTCATTCGCAGATTTTTATCAGGTCATGTACGATTAAGTACATTCCCCTCTAAAAATCTGCGATTTCCTCGTCTGACTTGTTCCTAAGCCGTTTGTTTTTAATTAAGAATTAAGAATTCAGAATGCAGAATTAAGGATTATTTAACTAATAATGAGATTTAGAATCCACCATTTATCATTTATCATTCTTCATTTTTCATTTTCTTGCCTATTGCCTCAAAGATTTAGAATCCGAAAGAACCCCAAAGGGGTGAAATGTGCATAACCCCGCGCTACGCTTACGCTTGCACGGGGTGCATAGAGTGTGCGTATATAAATATATCCGTGGAAGCCCCAAAGGGGCTTTATGTGCATAACCCCGTGCAAGCGTAAGCGTAGCGCGGGGCATGGGGATAGTGGTAATATAATACAAACCCCGCCCCTTCTGCCACAGGCAGAAGGGGCGGGGTTTTTTGTTGCGTGTGGCTTTTCGCATTGTGCCGTGGGTTGCACCCAAGGCTCAAGCATATCCTGCCCGCTTCGGGGCAGTTACGGAATATTCTGCACCATTTCCACCGTCCCTATGATGCAGGCTATCTATAAAAAATTTTAGCCTTGCAGTTCTTATCCCAGTTCTTGTCCCATTTTTTAGAGTTTGCTTTATTTACATAAATTTTTTGATGTTTGCCCCAATTCAAAAAAGCACCTGCCCCTACGGCTGAGATGCTATCGAGAAGTAAAATGCTTGTAATTTTGACACAATCTTGAAAAGCAAAATCGCCGACATATCTTATATTTTCAGGTATAAAAACGCTAATAATTGTGTCACGAGAGGATTCAAAGGCTTTTCTGCCTATTATGGTTACAGTTTTAGTTCCTATTTTTTCAGGAATCGTAACACAACATTCCGTCCCTGTGTATTTTTCAATAGAAAGAACAGTAGTACCTATATTTAATTCTTTAAATTCAAAGAGAGTAGCAAATTTCTCTTCGCGTTGCTTTTCTTCGTGCAGTTTTTCTTGTTCCGCTTTCTCTTCGCGTTGCTTTTCTTCGTGCAGTTTTTCTTGTTCCGCTTTCTCTTCGCGTTGCTTTTCTTCGTGCAGTTTTTCTTGTTCCGCTTTTTTGCGCTTATACCTTGCTGTTGTGGCAGGTGCTTTTGCGTAAATTTCGGCTTTCTGTTCGTCATTTGCAACGGCTATCGCTTTTTCAAAATAGCTGTCTGCTTTTTTTTCAATACTCTCTTTGTTTCTGGCGTCCACTTCAGCTTCACTCAAATAGGTATCGGAATGTACAGAGTGAAAATAATCCTGGCAGTACAAACCGAAACCCTTTTCGCGCATTAAGCAAAGCCCCAACCAGCCCCTATAATCGGCAGGATTCAATTTAATCGCCTCTTTGAAGGCTTTGTCTGCACTAAAGTCTTCACCCAAACTCAAAAACACATTACCGTTTCTTATGTAATCCTCTGCCTCGTTCTGTTCTTTACCTATTATAGTTTTATTAATAACTTGGTTGGTGGTGTGTTGCGTGTTGTAGTTTGTGGTGTTATGGATAATATCTTGTTTAATTAGAATCTTTGTTCCGCAATGGTTGCAGAAGCCAAATTCCCTCGTGTCGTCCAACCCAACTTGTCCGCCACATTGCCCGCAAACTAATGTAATAACTGCCATTTTCTAAATCCTCCTAAGTGTTTTATATAAAAAAACGACTCTATGCCAAAAAGCATAAAGCCGTTAATCTTTACAGTTTATAGAATTCGCTTACTGTTTTAAAGCGAAGCGTTCTCTCTCTCTTATAGCGTGTTTTCATACTGCAATTATACTAAAATAATCCCGTCTTTGAATGCTTTTGCCGTAACAATTTCAAGTTCCCTGCAATTAGCCTAAAACAAATTTGTCAGCGTCTTTTCCAACTCCCTCATATTTGAGAGAGTTAAAGTTTTCGTTATACAGTTTTTCCCTAAACATTTATTTCTTCATACTTTGCACCTCGTGGCTAAAATAAATCCACCACTATGCCCTATACCCTATTGCCTATGCCCTCAATGCACCATTGTGCATGGTGCATTACTCTCTTTCCATTCCCACATAGCATACCCCAATCGTATTCGGCCCGCAGTGTGCGCCGATAACTGGGCCGATTATTTGGCGTTCAATTTTAATGTTCGGGATTCGTTCGGTGAGAAGTTCTTGAAGGTAATCAGCATCTTCTTTGCAGTTTGCGTCAAGTAGCCAAAGGGGGTATTTATCGGTGTCCTTAATTCTTTCTGCCACTTCGTTTGCGATTAGCGTGTACGCTTTATTTTTGCCTGAAGCCTTGTCTGCGGGGAAAAGTTTGCCGTCTTTACTCATTTTGATTATGGGCTTAATGTTTAAAAGTCCGCCGATTGCGGCTTTAACGGCAGAAATTCTGCCACCGCGTTTTAAATGGTTAAGATCGTTTGCCACAAAGGCAAGGTTTACTTTTTTAGAAAAACCCTCTAAAAACTCTGTCATTTCTTTCACGGATTTTCCTTCGTTCCAAAGTTTTGCACCCTCGTAAACTTGAATTCCGCCACCAAGGCTTATTGACTTTGTGTCAAACCTTGTGAATTTTAAGTTGGGATAAGTTTCTTTAAGTTCGTTAAGTGCGATTTGAAGGCTTTGGAATGTACCGCTTAATTCAGAGGAAAAACTTACATAAAAAATCTCTTTTCCCTCTTTTAAATAGGGTTCAAAGGCTTCTTTGTAATCTTCAGGATTAAGGGCGATTGTGGTGGGCATTTTGCCACCGACTGCCATTAAGCCGTAAAACCAATCGGGGTTAAATTCTTCGCCCATATCGGCAAGATACACGGTTCCGTCTACCGTCCAAGGCATTCTTAGCACTGTTTTATCAATGTTTTGTTCTTTGGCAAGCGTGTGCCAAAGTTCGCTGTCCGTATCGTGAAAAAATACTATATTGTTCTTTTTATTCATAATTTATTGTTCCTTATAATCATTTATTTTATTTATTCGTTTTGTTCGTTCTTTTTTTGTTCTTTGATTTTCTTCTTTTGAAGTTCAATTTGTTCTACAAGGGCATCAAGCACTTGGGCGCGGGAAAGCCACCAATCTCTACTCCAAACGCGCACAATTTTCCAACCGCAACTCTCAAGGAATTTAACGCGGTAAACATCTCTTTCCAAGATATTATCCGCAGAGTGGAACGCCTGATAATCGCACTCAACACCAAGCACATATTGCTTTAAGGCTTCGTCATAAACCGCAAGGCTTAACTTATACTTGGTGTTTCCAAGGTTCATATCCACCACATAGCCAAGTTTTTCAAGCGCGGTTTTCATTTGCCGTTCGTAATGCCCGATAGGATCAATAACGCTTCTTTCCTTGTGAAGTGTGGCAAGCACGGATTTAACTTCGTCCTGATTTCCGTTAGATACGGCACGGATATATTGAAGATACCGCTTTAAAAGCCTCGGGCCTTTGTTCTTAGATTGTTCCATGCGATCAAGTTCTTCAGGTTCAACACTGGTTACCACAAAAATCCTCTTTTTGGCACGGGTGATTGCCACATTAAGCCTATTCTCACCGCCGTCCATGGAAAGAGGCCCGAATTGCGCCACAATCTTATCGCCCTCATTTCTTGCATAACCTATGCTGAAAATGATAATGTCGCGTTCTTCACCTTGCACATTTTCAAGGTTTTTAACGAAAATTGATAAATCCTCACCATTTTCCACGCGGTTCTTTTCCTGCGAAAGTTGCTTAGCAAATTGGGGGGTTTTAAGGGCTTCCGCGTCAAGCATATCTTCAATATATTCCTTTTGTTCCACATTGAATGTTACTATGCCGATGCTTTCACGGTGCTTTCTATCCCTAAGCAAATTCTTCACAAGTTTCACCACGGCAGAGGCTTCCTCGTGGTTCTTCCTATCAATCCACGCGCCCTGCACCATTATGCGCTTAATGGGCTGTTCGCCTGCCACATGGCGGATATTATTAGGTGCGACTTGCAAGCGGTTATCATAAAACGCCGCGTTGCTGAAATCAATAAGTTCGGCGGATTTACTTCTATAGTGGTAAGAAAGGTGAACAGGGAAATACCGCGAAGTGGCAAGATCAAGCAGGCTTTCCACTTCAAGCGCGGCACGCATTGATAAATTCATATCAAAGAGTTCACCCTCGTCACCAAAGTATCTTTTCACGAAACCTGCTGTGGGGCGAAGCTGTTTGTTATCACCTGCAACCACAACTTTAGTACCGCGGTAAATTGCAGGAATTGCGGATTCAATGAAAATCTGGCTGGCTTCGTCAAACACAATTAAATCAAAAAGGTTAGCTTTAAGCGGTAAAATGGTACTCACATTTTCGGGGCTTAAAAGCCAGCAGGGGAAAAGCCTTAAAAGGTAATCCTCAAAATGCTCAAACATTGCGCGAATGGGCATAAACTTTCCGCCTTTGTTAATGTTGTGCAAAAAGTCGTGCGTGTTGCCTGCTTGCTGATAAAAATCTGCGTAATCTTTTGAGAAAATATCTTTAGCAAGTGTGCGTGAAAGTTCCCTTTGTTCCGCTTTTAGCGAAATAATGCGCTTTCTTAAATCCTCATAAGTAACGGTTTTGCTTAGGAAAACTTCCACGAAATTATTGCTTTTAATAATTTGGTGATAAATTCTGATGGGCACAACTTTTGCAAGTTCTGCGTTGAAAGAGGGCAAAGTGCCGTCACTTCTGCAATATGCAAAATTCAAAATTTCGGTTACGCCTTGGGGCAAGGATTTAAGTGCGGAATACATATCCTTAATTTTCACATAGCTTTCAAGCGCGGTTTGAAGTTTTTTAAGCAAAACCGTGTTTCCGTTCAAAAGCCCTGCGATTGCCATTGCGTAGCCTTGCCTATCTAAAACCCTGCCAAGGATTTCATACTTTTCTTCGTACTGTTCCAAAGCGTGCTTTGCGATATTTAAATCAATTGCGATATTATGCCTATGTTCGTCATAGCGCATTTTTATAAAAGGGAAAGCGGGCCAAAGCAAGGGGAAGGCGGAAAACCTTAGGGCTTTGGAAAGAGTGGGGTGTTCAATATCTGCAATTATCCCTGCCACTTTGCCTATAGAACGGCGATCGTCCGCTTGTTCTTCAAAATAGAATGTGGAAAGATAACGGCTTCTTGGGTAGCGGGAATTATCAAAGGGTGCAGGCGGTTTTTTCAAAAATTCCGCAATCGCGCTTTGCGCTTCCTTTAAATGGTGCATATCAATCCCCGGAAGAATGTGGGGAATCATTTCGTTTGCTTTAATTAAGGAATCGTAGCTAATATAAAGTTTGGCTAAATCCTTATCCTCAATAAGGCGCATATCTTCGCTTAATTCAGGATAATTTCTTCTGATAACGCCTGTGTTTTTTAGCCCGTTATAAAAATCGTAATCTTTAGTATTATCGCCAATGTTATAACTCGCCGCGTACATTTCTTGAAGCGTAAGCCCGAAGTCTGTGCGGGTAAAAAGCGTGTCGCTTATGCTTTGCAAAATATCAAGTTCGGATTGAATGTTTAATTCGGTTTTCTTGTGCTTTAAATGCGCTTCGTCATAATTCCTGCCGTAAGTTCTTTCGTGCATTTCCTTGGCGCGTTCAAAAAACTTAGCTTTATCCTTTTCAGGATCGGGGATAAGCATTGCTTTGCTGTTAAGTTTGCCAAGGCGGTTAAACACCACATCAAGCGCGGCGCGCTTTTGGCTTACCACAAGCACCGTTTTCTTTTTGCACAAGGCGTCACTGATTATGTTCACAATGGTTTGGGATTTTCCCGTCCCAGGGGGGCCATAAACCACCACATTGTTTTCCTTGGCAATAACCTTGAGTGCGTTTTCTTGCGCATAATCCAAGTCATGAATTTCGTAAAATAAATCCCTGTCCTTTTTGTTCTTTCTTGCAAGGCTTTTATTCTTTTTATTTAGCTTTTTTGCCTCACCGGGGCGAAGCAACAAATCAATAGACGGCGAACTCAAATTATCCTTTTCAAGCGCAAGATAATCGTCATAAATGCTGTTAGCAAGCGGAAACCTGCCAAGCACCGCCATGTTCTCAACCTTTAAATTATCTGCGTTATAATTATCAGAGAATTCATAGCGCGATAAGCTTTTTTTGTTAGGCTTTGCAAGCGCGACTTTAAAACCCTTGGATTTAAGGTAATCCACAACCTCAGCCACACACTTGGGGGAATCTTCCGCGTGCGGGAAAAATTCCTGCGTAACTTTTTCTGCATTTATGCCCTTTTCCTTGGAATAGGCAAGCACAAAAGTTTTATTTAAAATTATAGGTTGATTCCTGTCAAGCACTATCTTAGCTTCGTCTTTTTCTATCACGAGGTTTGCCGGGAAAAGCATAAGCGGTGCGCGCAAAGGAATATCAGAAGTTAAATTGCCTGCCACGAAAGGGTAGCCGATATATAAATCGTTTCTGCCAGTTTCTTTCTCAATTTCGTCTACTTCGCGTTTTAAATATCTTAAAGAAGAAATCTCTCTTTCCAAGAACGCCACTTTGCCTTCAGAAGCTGGCTTTTTTGCCTTGGGCTTAACCTTAATTTCGGTTGATTCTTCCTCTGAGGATTCGGCAACGGTGGCAACCACTTCGGCGGTTTCCTTATCGCTTGCTTTGCAAATTTTGGTGGCAATCTTTTCGTCCATAAGCACGAATTCCGCGCGCTTGTGCCACAAAAATTCTAAAAAATCATCTACTGCGTCTGTACGGCTTTCAAGCAAACGCCCAATGTCGTAGCTATATTTTTTAACCACATCTTTTAGGAATAGGCTTCTGTTGCGTCCGCTGATTTGAATAAACCGTTCTTTATATTTATTATAGATAGTGTTCATACAATGATTATATCATGAAGATTTTTAAAAGTAAAAAGGAAAAAAGCAAAAGAGGAACAATTTGGTAAAAATTCTTAAGGATAAAAAGCGAATAATTTATTAAAAAACCACGCAGTCCGTGGTATAATTTAATCACTGTGAAGCGAAATGTTTTTCTAATTGTCATTATGCTTTTTGCTGTGTCTGCCATTCTTGCGGGCTGTTTTTTAGGTGGCGGGGAAAGTGAGGAAAAAGAGGGCAAGTACGAAACGCCCACAGAGCTTAGATATGAAAGCGGGCTTTTGCAATGGCATAGCACTGCAAATTCATCTTTATTTGATATTGAGTTAAACGGAAATATTGTTACCTCATTTGGTTTTTTATCCTCATATTATATTCAATCGGGGCATTACACGGCGAGGGTGAGAGTAGCGGAAACGAAGCAATTTTACGCCTCTGATTGGACGGGCGAAATTTCATTTTCAGTGGTTCAGCCTTTCACCTTGCATTATCAGGACGGAAGTTATTTCTCAGAATCTTTTGAAACCGTGGCAGGCGATCCTTATGAAAATCTTCCTATAATTCAACGCGAGGGTTATGAGTTTTTGGGTTGGTTTTCAAGCCAACACGGCGGTGTGGAAATCACTAACGGAATGCCTGCCCTCACTGTGCAGGATTTTTACGCAAGGTGGAAACCGCTTGAATTCACGCTTTATTTTGATAACAACGGCGGTGAGGGTGAGAGCAGTAAGATAATCATTTTCGGCAGTGTTTTAGGTTCTTTACCCGTCCCCGAAAAGGCAGGATATTTCTTCGGCGGTTGGTTTTCTGAAGACGGGGCAACAAATATAATCACCTCAACCCCTGTGAACAAAACGGAAGATATAACGGTTTATGCGCGTTGGCTTAAAGAAATTGAAATCTCGTTTGAAAGCGAAAACGGCAATGATTCTGTGCTTAAAACGGCGATAGTTTCCCACCCTCTGCCACTGCACAATGCGCCTCAAAAAACAGGCTATGTGTTCGGCGGATATTTTGCTAAAAAGGGCGGTGAGGGAATGCAAATTTATAGCCTCAATATGTCCCCCTTGTTTGGTTTTTGGGGGGAAGATTTCCCCACAGTTTTGTACGCAAAATGGACGCCCGTTACAAGGCAAATTTCCTTTAACCGAAACGGCGGAACAGGTGGCACAGCGCAAGCGGTAGCAGAGTTTGATAGCCCCATGCCAAGCGCGGAAGCCCCCTCAAGAATCGGTTACACTTTTATGGGATACTTCGTTCTTGGCAGTAACCCACAGCTTTTTTATTATGATAAAGATATGGTTAGCCTAAGGGATTGGGATCGCCCTGAGATTAGCGCATTTTCATATGTTTTGCACGCGCATTGGCAGGTGAATACATATGGAATCAGCCTTGTTGTGGGCGAAGGCGCGCCACTTTTAAACAATGAACACACGGTAGAATTTAACCAACATTACACTCTTGAAGTTCCTCAAGAAAGATATGGCTATATCTTCGGCGGTTGGTGGACTTCGGCGGGCGGTGGAACGCAATTTACTAATGAAAACGGCGTTAGTTTGTCCGCTTGGAATCGCACAAGCGGAATAACCCTTTACGCAATATGGATGGCGCAAAGGTACACACTTCTATATGTGGATAGCGGAATTGAGTTAAGCCACACAGTTACATTTAACCCAAATTATGAAGGCGCGCTGTTGCCTTATTTTACCCAAACGGTAACGCTTTTTGAGGGGCTAAAATATCACGAACCAAGGGGGCGCACAGGGTACATATTTGCAGGCTGGTACACCACCGAACTTTTGAATATTCCCTTTAATTTTAACGCCACCGTAAGCGGGGATATAACGGTGTATGCAAAGTGGATTTCATATGATTCAAGCCACCGTGTGCTTGATATAGGGCGTGGTTCAGGGGGCTTTAGTTTTTTCCCCTCAAGTTCTACCTCTCAGTGGTTCGTTTTCGTTCCGCTTGTTACGCAATACATAAGAATAGTTGTAGCGGTAACAACGGGCGTTTCTGTGTCTGCGTTTATTCATGACGCCGAGGGCTTTGCGAGTAGACCGCCCAAACCCTTTGCAACTTACTATTCATATACGCAACAAGAATCTATAAATTTCCTTGCGGTAGCAGGTAGCCCTTACTATCTTCTTGTGTCGTCTGGTGGCGGTGTTACGCAGGGCAGTGTAAGCATATCCGCAGAGGGAAACAGGTTGCCTAATGACGGCGGAAAGGCGCAACCCACCACTTCGCGCACAGCCACATTCGGTTGGGAAACCCCCCTCATTTCTTGGACGCCTGTGCGCGCAGGTTTTTCATTTGGCGGATACTTCACAGAGCCGAACGGTGAGGGTGAAATGTTTTATGATTCACAAAGAAATCCCGTTAAAAACATTTGGGATTTTGAATATCATGATATAATTATACCGTTGTACGCAAAATGGACTTAAGTGAAACCGTATTGCTACCAAATTACATATAGGCAAAAAGCCTAGCTAAGGAAACTATGTTAAAGCTGATAAATATCAAAAAAGATTACGGGCGCGGTGAGAGGATTGTTCACGCGTTAAAGGGCGTTTCCGCTGAATTCGGTGGCAATGAATTTGTTGCCGTTTTGGGGGCTTCGGGTTGCGGTAAAACCACGCTTATGAATATCGTGGGGGGCTTGGATAGGTACACAAGCGGGGATTTAATTATCAGCGGAAAAAGCACCAAAGAATATAAGGATTCGGATTGGAACACCTACCGCAATCACTCAATAGGCTTTGTGTTTCAAAGCTATAATTTGATTCCTCACATGACGGTTTTATCAAATGTTGAGCTTGCGTTAACGCTTTCGGGGGTAAGCGTAAAGGAAAGAAAAAGGCGCGCTAAGGAAGCCCTTATTAAGGTGGGTTTAGCGGATCAAACTCACAAAAAGCCCAATCAGCTTTCAGGCGGGCAAATGCAACGCGTTGCCATTGCAAGGGCTATTGTTAATTCGCCCAAAATCCTGCTTGCAGACGAACCCACAGGCGCGGTAGATAGCGATACGGGCGTACATATAATGGAAACCCTTAAGGAAATTTCTAAGGATTGCTTGGTTATTATGGTAACCCATAACCAAGAACTTGCGCTTGAATATTCGGACAGGGTTATACGAATGAAAGACGGGCTAATTGTTACGGACGAACCCAATTTAAAGCAAGCAGAGGTTAAAACCGTAAGCACGGAAGAACCTGCTTTAGCATTATCCGAAATATCGGAAGAAAACGCGGGCGATTCGGTTTTGGCAGAAGAACCGCCCAAGAAAAAACGGGCAAAAATGCGCATGGTTACCGCAATCAAACTTAGCGGTGCAAACCTTTTTAACAAAAAGGGGCGTTCTCTTATAACTGTGATTTCGGGAAGTATCAGCATAATTTGCATTGCGCTTATCCTTGCCATGAACAGCGGTTTTGCGTACTATATCAATGCCTTTGAAAAGGAATCCTTAGGGAAATATCCAATCAAAGTTTCAAGCCAATCTTCCTCAATTATGGATTTATTTAATTCCGCGCTTCAAGGCGATAGGTTTGATCCTTCGTCCGTCAGCCTCAATTCCATGATTGATTTATTCAAAAGCGATTCAGACACGCGTGAAAAATATTCAGACGAACAGATAGTATACCTTGCAAAAATAATGCTTAGTGTGTTTGATACTATGCGTGATATTATTTTTGGTGGCGGTTCGCATGATCTTGACGATATTTTGGATATCTTCGGCTTTAAATTTGAATCGGACATATCTTTATTTATGAATGAACTGGGGGATAGCTTTAAATCCGAATGGGGAAGCCTGCGCGTGGATTATGATATGTTTCTAAATATTTACGCAAATGTAAATAATTTCAGCGCAACGCGCATTAACCCCGTTATTGATAGGATTCTTAACGATCCTCTGTTTGGTAACTTTGCAGGCGGAATCAGCGAAAATATGATTAACCAAATGCGTAGCACCTTTAACGAGGTAGATCCGTGGGCAATGATGATAGACGATAAAGAGGTTCTTAACAGCCAATATGAACTTCTTGCAGGGCATTGGCCCGATTACACCACGGAAGAGGGCATGAAAGAGCTTGTGCTTGTGGTAGACGAATATAATCAAGTGGAAGATTATGTTTTGCTGTTGCTTGGAAAAATAAACACAGGACACTTACTTAATAAATTTCTATTTAACACAGGCATAAAGGAAAATTACGCGTTTCGTGAATTCTTAGGGCAAGAATTTGTGATAATGGCACCCTCTGATTACTATGTGCTTACCCCCAGTGGCAGATATGTGCGAGTGAATACCGCGAGGCATATTAACGAATACGGCACAAAGATTAAAATTGCAGGTATAGTAAGGCTGAGAGAAGGGGTTAGCGGTGGCGTAATATCGGGAACGATAGGTTACACCGAAGCACTTGCCAAGCACATAATTAACAAAACTAATGAATCAGGCGTGGCAAAAGCGCAGGTGGCGGAATATGAAAAGTATCTTAAAGAACAGCAAAGGTTTTTTGAATTATTGCAGGCAATAACCTCTCTTGATTCCGTAATTTCCATAAATAATATAGGCGAAATGGCGGAACTGTTTGAAAAGTTTAACGAAATTGAATTTGATTTTGAAGCCATTACGGAACTGTTAAATTCGGATTTAGAGCCGATAGATATGCTTAAACTGTTGCCACAGCTACCAATTTCGCAGGAAAACTTGGAACTTGTGCTTGAGCTTGCAGAAATGCTTGAATTTACTTCTAAGGACAACATAAAGATTTTTAAGGATATTTTGGAAATTTATCCTGTTTTAAACATTACCCCCGAAAGGCTGGAATCTTTAGTTGAAATAATTGAACTTGTTTTAGAATTAAACATTGCGCCTGAAAATTATGAACTTCTTTTAACCGCGCTTGAACTATATGAATCAATAGATATGCCCCCCGAGAGGGCAGAGGCACTTATGGAAGCAGTTCAGATTCTTGCCTCAATATCCCTCAGCGAAAGCGAACTTGAAACTTTTATGCAAATTGCCATAATAGCTTCGGGGCTTGATCTTTCTGGAGAAGACTTGGAAGCCTTTCTTGAGATTGCCTTAACCCTTGCAGAGCTTGAGCTTTCGGCGGAAAATATTCCTATTCTTCTTGAAATCGCGCGTTTAACCGTCCTATTAGCGCAAAACCCTCTGGATTTAACCTTACTTGGCGCGCTTTCCGCGCAGTATGATTTATTATCCGTTAGCCCAAGCAATCTTTCTGCCGTTCAATCGGCGGTGGCACTTATAGGTGCTTTGGAACTCAATCAAGAAAATGCGGAACTGCTTGGTGAAATGGTGGCTTTAATGGCAACCGTTGATTTATCTGAGGAAAACTTAAATTTGCTACGCGAACTTGCCACTCTAATGCCTGTGCTTGCTTTAGATCAAGAAGAACTTGAAACCATGGTGGAAGTCGCAAGAATTCTTGCCCAGCTTGAATTAACAAGCGAAAATGAAGAAACTTTAAGAGAGATTTTGGAACTTGTTCAAGCACTTGATATAACGAGAGAACAAATTGAAGCCGTGCGTGAAATTTATAACTTAGCTTTGGGTTTAAGTTTTGAAGACGAAGATACAAGCGTTTTTAATGAAATCTTTGCACTCATTGAGGGGCTTAATATAACGGGGGACGATTTTGCAATAATCAATCAAAATATTCAAGGCACTCACGGCATTAAAAGCGTAACGGAACTTAATAGGATTTTAACCGTTCAGCAGTACGAAAATTTTATCTTCGGCACGCTTGATTCAAAAAATCTGGATAAGCCTTCCGCGGTGTACTTTTATCCCAATTCCATTGAGGGCAGAAATAATTTTATAAAACTTGTAAACAATTTTAATAAAAAAATCAGTACAGACGAAACCCTTTCAAAATCAACCACAGATTACACAGTTACTTATACAGACGAACTTTCGGAAATCACCAAGTCTATGAGTGGCATGATAAACACCATTACTTATATCTTAATCGGCGTTGCCGCCATGGCTTTAATCGTTGCCATGCTTCTTGTGGCTATTATCCTATATATATCCGTGCAGGATCGGATTAAGGAAATAGGGCTTCTTCGTTCGCTTGGCGCAAGCAAAGCAAATGTTTCAGGGGTTTTTATTGCGGAAACCTTTATTATCGGCGTTATTTCAGGTATAATAGGTGTGGGGCTTAGCTTAATCCTTGCACTGCCTGCAAATGCAATTATAAAATCAGTGCTTGGCATTGAGGGGTTACTTAAGCCCATTTGGTGGCACCAGCTTGCACTCGTGGGGCTTGCGCTTTCAATCACAATAATCAGCGGTTTAATCCCTGCCATGCTTGCCGCTAAAAAAGATCCTGTGCTTGCGTTAAGAGCGGAATAACGCTATCGCACATATCCAAATAAACCTTCCGCACAAAAGAGTTATGAGTTTTGCAGATAAAGTTTTTATTGATAACATTAAGGATATCCTTGCCAACGGCTTTTGGGATAAGGGGCTTGAAGTGCGCCCCAAATGGGAAGACGGAACGCCCGCCCACACCGTTAAAAAATTCGCGCTTGTGAACCGCTATGATTTGGCGAAAGAGTTTCCGATAATCACAATCAGGAAAACCAATTTTGAATCCGCGGTAGACGAACTTTTGTGGATTTGGCAAAAAAAATCTAATAGAGTAGCGGAATTAAATTCACGGATTTGGGACGCATGGGCAAATGAGGAAGGCACAATCGGCAAGGCTTACGGCTATCAGCTTGGCATACCCCACAAGTATAAAGAAGGTTCGTTTGATCAAGTGGATAGGGTTATTTTTGATTTAAAAAACAATCCTCAAAGCAGGCGGATTATAACCAATATTTATAACCATTCGGATTTGTCTGAAATGCAATTATACCCCTGCGCCTATTCCATGACATTTAACACCTCAGGCAATACGCTTAACGCAATCTTAAATCAGCGTTCGCAAGATATGCTTGTGGCAAACAATTGGAATGTCGTTCAGTATTCAGTTTTAACCCACATTATGGCAAGGGTTGCGGGCTTAAAGGTTGGCGAATTTGTTCATGTTATTGCAGACGCGCATATTTACGACAGGCATATTCCGATAGCGGAAGAAATTATAAAAAGGGAACAATTTCCCGCACCTGCATTTAAAATTAGGGATAGCGTAAAAGATTTTTATGATTTCAAAGTGGAAGATTTTTCACTTGAAAATTATAACTTTACTTTGCTTGGAAAGAAGTTGGAAGTGGCGGTGTAACAGCAGTATAAAAAACAAAAATCATATGTTTTATGCAAATAAAACATATATGTTGAGGATAAAAACATATGAATTTAATTGTGGTGGTAGACGAAAATTGGGGTATAGGTTCAGGCAATGATCTTTTATTTCACCTGCCCGAAGATTTTAAATACTTTAAAGAAAAAACTCTAAACAAAGTTGTGGTAATGGGTGGCAACACACTGCTTTCTCTTCCTAAATCTCAGCCACTTCCAAACCGCATAAATATAGTTTTATCCGATCTTTTCAAAAGGGACGATTGCCTTGTGGTTGAATCGTTAGAAGAACTTTTTACTGAATTAAAAAAATACCCAGCTGAGGATATTTTTATAATCGGCGGTGCAATGTTTTATAAAACCATGCTTAACTATTGCGATACCGCATTCGTGACGAAAGTAAACACCACCGCCCCCGCCACTCACTTTTTCCCAAATTTAAACGAACTTAAAAATTGGCAACTTTTCAGCGAATCCGAACCAATCCCCTCAGGTGGTTACCAAATAAAATTCACCGTTTACAAAAATTCAGAGGTTTTGAAATCGTTATAAATAATTGGATTTGTAAAAATTTTCTAAAAGGTATTGACATGATATCCAAAAGGTGATAACCTGTAATTGTTGATATTGCGGAACGCTGTTCCAATATAGAGGCAAAAAACTTAATCGTTATTATCATAAACCGATAATATGAGAGATGGCAATTTATTTGTTTTGCAAATATATCCATAAGAATGTGCGCATACAGCAAGTATAATCGTTCTCTCATTTTTCGGGAGAGCGTTTTTTATTACAGGAGGTAAAAATGGCAACGGCGAGTGAATGGTGGAATCTGCAATTCGGAATAGGTGTGCAAGACGGAACTGACTACACAGGACGGCACATCAAAAAGGCGTCTTATGGGCAGTATGGTTCGCAATATGGGTGGGTATTAGAATATATCATGCCACTTGACAAGGGTGGCACAAAAATGGCGGACAACATACTTATTGTTAGCTGTGTTGCGCACATATTGCGCGAGGGAAGAATCACATATTCAATTGACGGCGAAAGCTATCAGGTGCGCAAAGACGGCAGTGGCGGATACAAAATATTCCTATTAGAAAACAGCAAACTTTCCGTTTGGGAGCGCGAATTCGGCAATGCGATACAGGTACAGGATTTTATGGGACGCTTAATGCAGAAAGGCGCACAAGGCAAAACAGATTCAAGGTACGCTTGGAGCGTTGATCACATACTGCCACTTGCAAAGGGTGGCAACGATACTGCGGACAACAAGCAAATCGTAAATATGCTAACCAACTGCGAAAAAGCCGACAAAACAACTTTTGTTAGCGAGGACGGACGGCAATATCAAGTGCGGAAAACATCAAAGGTTGATAAGAAATATTGGGCGAACGGATATGACTATTCCGATAAGAAGCATTGCATGGTTGAGATTGAATAGGAGACGAACAAATGACAGAGCCAAGAATTATCAAAAAGAACGATATAGTGAAAGAGTACAAGCTTGACCATTTTGTCAGCGATAGCGTTTTAAAAAGAAATATAGCATTTGCTTTGCAGAATATTTCGTTTTACCTTGAATTGGTGAAAAACAACCCTCTACCGAAAAGCCTACAAGCTACAACTTGCAAAGAGCTTGCTGTCAAAACTTTTGCCGTTTTGGAAGGAATGATGCTTGGGGCGACCGACTCTTTAAAGTGGCACTGCTGTAAGGTTGAATGTCGCAAAGAGGCTTGCGATTTATTTTTTAACGATAATACCGCGAAGTTTATTAAATTCAGCACCATTAAAGCCTATTTAAAAAGAGTTGGTATGCTTGAATTTTCGGAAAGTGGCAAGTGGTTCGTCAATTTGGCAAAAGACTTGCGCAACAATGTACACATAGGGAAAAGCGCAACGGTGGATAGCGAGAACCCATTTTACGGAACAGACTTCATTGAAAGTTCGCTTAATATCATTAAAGAGGTATCATCGGCACTTGCAGAGAATTTTGCGAAGCAGAAAGCCACACAGCGGTGCTTGTCTGGTTGCTACAAGAGCGAGTAGGTAGTTTTGCGTTATTTGTAAAAGTTTTTCAAGTAGTAAATACCATTTTTATACACAGCTTGACAATTTTAATAGAGTAACTACCTCAAAATTATTGCACTCAAAACGCAAGGATAACCTTATGGTGCGTTTCGTATCTTTGCAAGGTGAGCCGTCTTCACAAGCGTTAGCGTCTTCATATCCGCTGTATCTCTTGATTCTTGCTTTCTTTTCCTATATAATAATTTAGCGGTGAATTTTACCGCAGGCACAAAGAGGAATAAATTATGCAAAAAATCAAAATGAAAAATGCAATAGCCGAACTTGACGGTGACGAAATGACGCGCGTTTTGTGGGCGGATATTAAGGAAATATTACTTAAGCCTTTCGTGGAACTTAACACAGAATATTATGATTTGGGGCTAAAGAAGCGTGACGAAACAAATGATAAAATTACCACAGAGGCAGGCAATGCAATTAAACGGCTTAAGGTTGGCGTTAAGTGCGCAACCATTACGCCCAATGCGGAAAGGGTAAAGGAATATAGCCTCAAGGAAATGTGGAAATCACCAAACGGCACAATCCGTTCGCTTCTTGACGGCACGGTTTTCAGAACCCCCGTTATCGCAAACGGAATCTTGCCCCTTGTGGCAAATTGGGTTAAGCCGATAACTATTGCAAGGCACGCGTACGGCGATATATATTCCGCGGTTGAAGCCTATGTGCCGAACGGCGGAAAGGTGGAAATTTTGCTACCCTCAGGCGAAAGGAAAACGGTTAAGGATTTAAAGGGTGCAGGCGTTATCATGGCAATGCACAATACAGACGAATCCATTAAAAGTTTTGCGCGCAGTTCTTTTAATTACGCGTTTGATATCGGTGAGCCTCTTTGGTTCGCCACTAAGGATACAATTAGCAAAACTTATGATCACAGATTTAAGGATATTTTTCAAGAGATTTTTGAAAGCGAATATAAGGAAAGATTTGAAAAAGCGGGGATTGAATATTTTTACACCTTAATAGACGATGCCGTGGCAAGGATAATGCGCTGTGAGGGCGGATTGATTTGGGCTTGCAAAAACTATGACGGCGATGTTATGAGCGATATGCTTGCTTCCGCTTTCGGTTCGCTTGCAATGATGACTTCCGTCCTTGTTTCACCCGATAATTGCTATGAGTACGAAGCCGCGCACGGCACGGTTACCCGCCATTATTATAAGTACCTTAAGGGCGAAGAAACTTCCACAAACCCCGTGGCAACGATTTTTGCATGGACGGGCGCACTTGCCAAAAGAGGGCAACTTGATAACAATAAAGAACTTGAAGCATTCGCAAAAAGGCTTGAAAGCGCAACCCTTAAAACCATTGAAAGCGGTGTAATGACAAAGGATCTTTTGCCCCTATTTAAAAGAAACGGCGTAACCCCAAGGGGCGCAAGTTCCACTGAATTTCTTAAAGAAATTGCGAAGTATTTGCAGTAAAACATATGAATTTTAAGCTAATCAGCCACTTGCCTGAATTTATGAACGAAGTGCCGGAAGTTCTAAGGGCATTTTTTCCGTATCTCAAAATAGACGCTGATTCGCCAGAAGAACTTAGGCTTGATTTAAAAATAAAGGGCGGTGAACTGATTTTTGAAATAGGTTCGTCCTTTGCGCCTACAGTGCAAGAAGCCTTTTTTATTTTAGCAGAAAGTGAAATTTTATTCAAGCGCGAAGCTAAAAAATTAGTTAAAAATTCGCTGTACTTATTTTGCAAAAACCTTACGGGGGTAGCCTTGCCGTACGGTTCTTTAACAGGTGTGCGCCCCACCACAGTGGCGCGTGCGGTTGGGTGCAATCCGCAAAAATTGATAAGCGAATACCATGTATCGCCTGAGCGTGCAAACCTTCTTTGCGAAACTGTTAAAAACCAAAAAAACCATATAAACATATGTGAAAACGCGGTAAGCATATATGTTAACATTCCTTTTTGCGCTTCGCGTTGCAAATATTGTTCGTTCATTTCCACAGAAATTAAGAGGGCGGAAAAACTTCTGCCTGAGTACACGGAATGCGTTTTAAGAGAAATTGAAAGCGTAAAGCAAACGGTAAATGAAAGAGGCTTAACGGTAAGATCGGTGTATGTGGGTGGTGGCACACCCACGGCTTTACCTATCAATTTGCTTGAAAAAATTCTTAAAAATTTAAGCAAAGTTGCAAGCGAATTTACCGTGGAAGCAGGCAGGCCTGATAGCTTAAATGCCGATAAATTAAGCCTTTTAAATGATATGGGAGTAAGCAGGATTTCTATAAATCCGCAATCGTTTAATAACCAAACATTAGAGGCTTTGGGGCGCGCCCATACCGCAGAAAACATATATGAAACATATGAAATTGCGCGGAAATTTAGCTTTAATATCAATATGGATTTAATTATAGGGCTACCTAATGAATCGTATGCTGATTTCAAGAATTCACTCAATAAAACCGTAAGCCTAAAGCCTGAAAACATAACCGTTCACACGCTTTCAATTAAGCGCGGTGCAGGGCTTAAAACGGACGGCGCAGTTAAATCCGTGCTTGGCATTTCGGCAATGTCTGCGGATTATTCAATTAAAGTTTTAAGCGAAAATAATTATATTCCGTACTATCTTTACCGCCAAAAAAACACAGAAGACAATCTTGAAAATGTGGGCTACACTCTTCAAGGCAAGCAGTGCGTTTATAACATTGATCACATGGAAGAGGCGTCCTCAATCCTTGCGGTGGGCGCAGGCGCAATTTCCAAATTTATATTCGGAAAAGAAAACCGCACCGAACGAAAAGCTAATCCCAAAGGGCTTAAAGAGTATCTTGAAAGGCAAAGAGGGCAGTAAACATTTTTAACTAAATTCACGCAAATCATATGTAAATTTTTCCATGAGGAATTTCTTTCAAATTTTTTAAAATTATTTTCAATTTTGCTATTGACAAAGCAAATGCACGGGTGTATTATTTGGGTAAGGGGTAACCTAATTAGTCGTGCGTATGCGCCTATATGCGTTCATGCGCGTGAGTGCGTACGGAATTATTTTCGGAAACAAAAGCGCACTTTAAGGAAGAGGGAAAAATGAAAAACAAATTTAAAACTTTTATCACAATCATAGCAATTATCTTAATATGTTCGGTGGTGCTTTCTGCTTGCAGTAGCAGAGAAACCGAGAACAACGGCGCAGGCGAAGGCTGTGGCGAATGCGGATTGCACGCTTGCATAGCTTGCGAACCCTGCACCGCACACACCTGCACCCCTTGCGACAAGGCTTGCCAACTGCACACTTGCAACGGTTGCGAAATAACCTGTGCATTGCACACCTGTGAAATATGCGAAACGATTTGTGAAGAAACAACCTGCGCGATATGTGACGGTGGCGAGGGCGGATCGTATTATGCTTGCAACGATTGCGGGTTGCACGCTTGCTTAGCTTGCGATCCTTGCACGGCGCATAATTGCACCCCCTGTAGTAAAGCCTGCGCATTGCATACTTGTGCAATCTGCGAAAAAACTTGTGGCATTCACATTTGCGCCCCTTGCGGAATAACCTGCACATTGCACACTTGTGGCGAATGTGAAAGAGGTTGCGCCGAACATATCTGCACCACCTGCAACAAAATTTGCAATGAACACACCTGCACAATCTGCAATCTAACCTGCAACGATCATGTTTGCACCACCTGCAACAGAACCTGCGGATTGCACATTTGTGGTGAATGCGAAATGGAATGCGATTTGCATGTTTGCGGGATTTGCGGTGAAACTTGCACAGCGCATGAATGTGATATTTGCGAAACAACCTGTGACGGACACACCTGTGACGCTTGTGGCACTGAATGCCAAGCCCACGCTTGCGAACGCTGTGGAATTATTTGTGGCGAGCATATCTGCGCAACCTGCGAAACAACCTGCACCGAACACACCTGCACACCCTGCAACAAAATCTGCAACTTACACATTTGTGGCGACTGTAGCAGAACCTGCACTTTGCACATTTGTGGCGAATGCGAAAGGGAATGCGTTCAACATATCTGCGCAACCTGTAGCAGAACCTGCGAATTGCACACCTGCACAATCTGTAGCAAAACCTGCAACTTGCACACCTGCACACCCTGCAACCGAACTTGCAACTTGCACATTTGTGCAACCTGTAGCAAAACCTGCAACGATCACACTTGCACAACCTGCAAAGGAATCTGCGAAATCAATTGTTGCTTAGAATGTGACGAAGCACATAAATGTTGCGAATGTAGCCCGTGTGACGAACACGCTTGCGCTGTGTTCCGCTTGGTAACAAGTAGCACACACGACCTAAGTTCAGAATACTTAGTTTTAGAAGTTTGGATTGATAACACCAGCCCTATAGGTTTTAACTCTTATCAGCTTTCCTTGAATTTTGACGCTACGATGCTTACCCATGTAAGCACGGTATTAGATAAAACTATCTGCGGGTGTACAAACATGGAGCTCTGCGACGACCTTGATCATCCCTATTCCTATAGACCTGCTATAGCAGGGGGTTCGCCGGAGGAAGGAAATAACCCCGCAAACGGATATCTCTTGTTCGGCAAGAGTGGCACAGTCAGTTCCGACAGGATGAATACTCTCGCAGGCGGCGGATCGGTTATGATTGCCACCATAACATTTGCAGTTAATCCAAGCGTAACCCATGGTTCGGAAGTTGAAATTTGGACAGGGACAACAGAGCACATACCCGATAATAACTTTATACGACGCGCGCCCACAAGCAGGTATACCCCCAATAGCTACACTCACTTTCATAACGCAGAAGGTCATGAAGTCGCCCCAGTTACCATAACCTTCATTTCAGCAGAATAGTCAAAGCACAAAAGAACAACACATTACCTAATTAAGCGGTAGCAAATGCTACCGTTTTCTTCTTGTGGGAATTTACGACAGGCGGTATTTTGGTGTCTAATTTTCTTTAAATTTTATTTAGTTGATTTAAAAATTAAAATTACATTTTCATTAAGGGTTTTTTATGTTACAATAGTAATAATAAAACTAAAATATAATGCCCTGCATTTTTGGGCGAAGGTGAGGCGATTGTGAAATTAACAGGCGGTGAAATTGTAATTAAGCAAATTATTAAAGAGGGTGTTCCGTATATTATCGGCATTCCGGGGCACGGTGCGCTTGCGTTGTTTGACGCGATTAGGAAAGAGGACGAAGCGGGTAATATCAAGTACATTCAAGTTAAGCATGAGCAGGCGGCGGCAGGCATTGCAGACGGCTACTACCGCATTAAGGGCGAACCCCTTGCGGTTTTTGCATCCATTGGGCCAGGCGCGCTTAATTTAAGCATTGGGCTTGGCACTGCTTATGCGGATTCAACCGCATTTTTGGCACTTTGTGGCGATACCCATGTTCACATGAAAGGCACAGGCGTTTTGCAAGAACTTGAAAAATATCAGGACAGCAACATTATCAGAAGTTTAGAACCTCTTGCCAAAAGAAGCTGGCGTGCAGAATCCGTTAAGCAGTTGCCAAGAATGGTGAAACGCGCTTTCCGTGAAATGCTTACAGGCAGGCGCGGGCCTTGCGTTATGGCATTGCCAATGGATGTTCAGGCAGACGGGCTAAATGTTAGCGAAGACACATTCGTTAAAGAGGATATCAACATTAAGGCTTGCGCGGATAAGGAAGCCATTGAAAGGGCAATCGCGCTAATGAAATCCGCCAAACGCCCCGTTATCATTATGGGTGGCGGTGCGCTGAATGCAAGGGCAGGCGAGATTATCACAAAACTTGCCGAAAAGTGGGGCGCAGGCATGATTACCACGCTTGCCTCAAAAGGAACTGTAGCCGAAACTCACCCCCAATATTGCTTCCACACAGGCGCAAAAGGCACACCGATTGGTGTTAAGATTTGCAGAGAGGCAGATGTGGTTCTTGCACTTGGCACAAGGTTTGCAGACGAAACCACCTGTTCTTACAGAAAAGGAATTTCCTTTAACTTCCCCGATACTAAGCTGATTCATGTGGATATAGACACCCACGAAATCAGCAAGAATTACAAAGCCGATGTAGCCATTAACGCAGATTTAATTGATACGGTTGAACAAATTCTTGCCAAGAATCCCAAATTCAACATTAGCAAAGCGTACCTTGACGAAATCACAGCGTTAAGAAAAGATTGGTTTAGTTATTTAGACGGTATCAGAAAACAAAAAACTGATAAAATGACAATTTCAAAACTTGCAGGTATTTTTAACGATACGCTTCCCGCAAACACGATTATTGCCACTTCCTCAGGAAACACCCAAGCGCAACTTTTCCAAGAATATTGCTATAAAGAGCCTTATTGCAATTTAACCACAGGCGGTTTTTCCACCATGGGTTGGGCGATTCCCGCCGCAATCGGCGCAAAACTTGCCTCACCGAATCAGCCCGTAATCGCGTTGCAAGGGGACGGCGATTTTATGATGATAATGCAAGAGCTTGCCACCATGGCGAAGTACGATATTCCCGTGATAGTGGTTGTGCCTGATAACAGCGGTTGGATGGCGATTAAGGATTTGCAAATAGATGTTTTCAACCAACCTTTCGGCAATGATTTCGTTAAAGACGGCAAGCCGTACAGCCCCGATTTCGCCACGATTGCAGAAAGTTTTGGCATAAAGGCATATAGAGCGCATGACGAATCCGCCATAAAATCCGCCCTCAAAGATGCGGTTAAATTAAATAAACCCTGCCTTATCCATATCAATGTTACGGCGGTTCACCCTTATTCGGGCGGTAGGGCCTTTGGTTGGTGGGATGTTCCTATTCCTATATATATGGAAGAAAAAAGAGCGGTTTACGAGAAAAACGCTTCCGAAGAAACGGTTTAACGGCACAAGAACAAGGCTTGATAATAAAGCAGTAGCAAAAAGGAGCGGAATATGGCAAAATTGAAATTTGTTTTAATAGGTTGTGGCAGAATTTCCACAATGCATGTGGAAGGGTATAAAAATAATCCAGACGGGGAACTTTGGGGTGTGTTTGACATCAATAGGGCAAATGCCGAAAAGTTTGCAGAGGAATTTAAAGTTCCCAAGGTTTATGATAGCTATGAGGCGGTTTTGGCAGATCCTGAGGTTAGCGGTGTTGAACTCATAATTCCGCACCACTTGCATTGCGAATATACCATTAAGGCTTGCGAGGCAAAAAAGCATGTTTCTTGCCAAAAGCCCATGGCGTTAAATCTTGCAGAGTGCGATAAAATGATTGCTTCCGCCAAGGAAAACGGTGTGATTTTAAAGGTTTACGAAAACTTTGTGTTCTATCCGCCTTATTGCCTTGCCAAACAAATGATTGATAGTGGGGAAATCGGCGAACCGCAGGGTATCCGCCTTAAAATGAACAACGCAGGGCTTTTATCACGAAATGTGCCGATTCTTTTTAAAGAGGCAGATAAAGGACACGCCCCTGTGGATAAAAACCTTGAGCCGACAGGTTGGGAAATCCCCAAAAAATCTTGGCTGTGGCGGTTTAACGAAACGCTTAGCGGTGGCGGGCCTACCGTGTTTGATGACGGGTATCACAAATTTTCCGTGGCAATGTACTTGCTTGGCGAGGTAGAAAAGGTTAACGCATGGATAGATAAAACTCAAATTATCCCAGGGGTGTATAACGATAGCCCCGCGGTTATCATGTGGAAATATAAGGATAAAACCGTGTACGGCGTGTGGGATATAATGCAATCGGATAAAATGTATATTGAAAGCAAGTATTACACCTGCGATGAACGCGTGGAAATCACAGGAAGTCGCGGTGTTATTTGGATTACGCGTTGCACAGGCACAATGATGCCTACCGTTGCCCCTGTGGTAATGTATAGGGACGGCAAGCTAACAGAGTTTTGGGTGGAACGCGCAGATTGGCAGGATTCTTTCACAGATTGCACTAAAGATTTCGTGGATTCCGTAAAGAATAACCGCCCCCCCGTTCTCACAGGCGAACGCGCCAAAGAGGTAATGAAATTTGCCCTTGGCGCAATAGATTCTTCAAATAAGAATAAGGAAATTTACCTTGATAATTATGAAGATAAAGCACTTCTTAAAAAGCGCGGGCTAATCGGTTCACTTTTAATGCGGAAAAAATAACAGAAATAAAACGCTAAGAATCAGATAGCTTTTGCGTATCAAAAACATAAAGCCAAGAAAGTTTAAAAGTATTTCTTGGCTTTTTTGAAACTATCTTTCGTTGCGGTAGCAAAGGAAAAACAAAAAATCGCACTTTTTTGTTTTTCACCTTACGGATTTTAGGCTTTAGCCGTGAATAAATCCGCGCCGAGGGGTGAATGTTGCCGATTTATCGGCAATAGAGGGGGCAGGCGGTGAGTAATTACGAACGATTGCCCCCTTAGCAGAGTGCAAGAAATACCGCAGGAATTTATTGCACTCTGAACGAAATACAACTAACGGTAGCGTGCGGGGTATTGACTTTAAGCCCCTTTTCCATTAAAATAAGCAATAGGAATTCCGAAAAATCTTAAAGGAGGAAACACCTATGGCAAACGAAAAAGCACATTGTAATTGCGGTTGCGTATGCGGTGGTAACGGCGGTTGCACTTGCACGCCCGAAAGCCATTGCGGTTGTGGCGGAAACTGCCCAAGTTGCAAAAAGTAAATGAACGAAAATATCGGGGAAATGATAGCAATCGGGCGCAAACAAAAGCGTTTAACCCAAGCCCAACTTGCGGGGCAACTTTTCGTTAGCCCTCAAGCGGTAGGAAAATGGGAACGGGGCGAAAGCCTTCCCGATATATTCATGCTTACAAAAATATCCGAGATATTAGGGCAAACCCCAAACTGCCTGCTTACCCCTGTCGTGTGTTCGTGCGGGGCGTGTAAGTGGTGCTGTAAGAGTTCAGAATGCAGATAAACAAGTTTATCTGCATTCTGCTTAGGGGGCAACAGTTCACAAAATCTAATTGTTGCGAAGCCAATCGTTGATATTTTTTTCCGTTCTCTCAACCGATGCAGTTTGCGCCCTTTGCTCACTCTTCACTGTGCTTGCCATGTCTGAAAGCGTCGCAGTTTGCGCCCTTTGCTCACTCTTCACTGTGCTTGCCATGTCTGAGGTTATTGCAGTCCGTTTCTGCTCTTCAGCCAAAACCGCAACAGCTTTAGCTACCTCAACCGCAGTCCGCACTTTGCTTTGGGCTTCAAGGTTTTTGTAATGGCTTTGCGTTGCTTTTTCAGCAAGATATAAGTTTACTGCTTCCTGCTTGGTAAAAACTCTGCCAAGCCGAAAGTATTCGCAAAATGTAAACAGAATTTCCGAATGCCAAAAATCACTCGCAAGTCCACCGTTTTGTGAAAGATTAACAATTGATTGAGCGCAGATTGCCCTTTGCTGTTCCGTTGCTACAATTTCTGATGAAATTTGATTCAAAATTCTTGTTTTTTCCGCATTATACTTCGGTAGCGTAACATTATTATATTGAGGCAATGTAACGCTTTCAAACTCTTGCAGTTTTTTGGGAAACGATCGTACTCGCGATCTGTAATCCGATATTGCCAAAATCAGGAATACAATAGCGCAGACCGCCATCGCGATAATTATTAACGAAGCTATTAATGACGCATATATTCCGAACGAAGAAAAGAAGGCTTTTGCCCTAAAACCAAAGCTGTAGTTCGAACCTGAGAAGCTATTGGCACCCTTGAAAATGCTTGAACTGAAAAGCTCGCCCCTAAAGAAAATATTAGGAAAAATTTCTGCTATTGCGCCCAAAAAGTATTGCTTAGCGAAAATGTAGAAGATGCTGTAAAGCACAAAGAAGGCAAGCAAGAAAAGGACAAATGCAAGCAAGAGTTCCGCAATGATTCCAAAGCCATCATAAAAAAAATAGGGCGATGTAGGACGCGTTGGCGGAGGGGGTGCAGAGTCAACTTTTTTATTTTTTAAGTCAGCCAATTTCTTAGAATAGTTTTCCCAATTTTTACAATCGAGATATTGTTGCTGAATTGCTTCGCGTTCTGTTGTGTGTTGCATATCATAATTCCTTAATAGTAATGTTGTTTATTTGGAAAGTTTTATAGTGTTGTCGTTTTTACTATATCGCACCGATAGGCATTCACTATCAAAATCAGATGATATAATTGAAAAAACTTCATAGCCGTCGGCACCACGATAGTGATAGTAAAAACCTACTCGTATTTTAAGACTTCCAGATGGCTCATTAAAAAAGATTCTTGGAATAGATATAGTTTCGCCGTCGTGCTTAAAGGTTTTACCCCTTTTTCTCGTTTGGCTGACCGCATATTGCTCTGACCAAAATTCGTCGGGAGACATGGCAAGCAAAAGATGAGCGTGGTTTTGTGTGGCAAAAAACTCGCCGAGCGAGGAATTGACATTAAAATCAAACTTCGTGATAGTGCCGACGAAAAGAAAAATTGACAAAGGCGAGTTGCCTGTTCGCAAATTCAAAGAGGGGGGCTTACTAAGATATCCAAAGAAGAGTTTCAATGGCACTTCAGAACTTAGCGTTGACATTTCAAAATGGGCGCTATCACCCTTTAGTGCAATTGTCAGTGGGTTCGTCGCTCGGTTGCCCTTTAAAGGTTTTGAAAAGTTGAAACCTAACGCCAATCCATCTTCGCGTGCAAAGTCCACATCTGAAACCTGCTTCATGTACACAATGGGCGAGATCAAAACACCTAAGCTTAAAATTGCCAACAAAACCAAAATTACAACAAACCTTGCTGAGTTAAACATCTCTTGTGCCTCCTGTAGGCGTGAATTTTTTTGCGAAAGACAATGTATAACGAT
>Ga0123356_10000813_pt1 | contig 34682 bp, 33 predicted proteins | sample TergutEmb28metaG_2_FD_92546 | JGI IMG/M metagenome (GOLD analysis project Ga0123356, IMG submission 92546) | Embiratermes neotenicus P3 segment gut microbial communities from Petit-Saut dam, French Guiana - Emb289 P3 | ecosystem: Host-associated > Arthropoda: Insects > Digestive system > Gut ...
CAAGAAGCAGGTTAATCAGAACGTTATGTTTGAGCTGGGCTATGCGATTGCAAAAAGAACGGCGACCAACACCTCATTATTATTTAATACGGATTTGTGCAATCTAAGGGATTTGCCATTCGATATCAATAAAAAGCGAGTTATGCCATTCTCTATTAACAACGATAAAGAAGGTATTGAACTAAAGAATAAGCTAATCGGGATACTGCAAATTCATATCAACCACCTTGAGCAACAAGAGATTAAGCAAGTGGAGTCGGAGCTTGATGGTATTGAGCTGCTGGTGATGAAGGTCTTAGCAAGTATGAGTGCCGACAAGAGGCTTATGGTGATGGAAAGAAGATCTCTATGGGATGAAACAACGATCGCTGCAGATAGGACTGTCAATAGCGCTCTACATGACTCGCTCAAAGCACTGGATTCGCGCGAAGTAATCGCAACTCTAGACGATATGGCAAAACGTGGTCTATTGTCTAGCACACAAAAAGACGGAGGGTACCCGTGTTATAGGCCTGCAAAAGCTGGGTACGCAATGATGAAGAAAATTAACAAAAATACCTAGTCTATTAGTTCGATACTATAGCTCGTAGTACCTAAACGTTACTTCTTCTTTTGTACGAGATTCTCTATTCAAACAAGCTGATTACTTCATCAAGCCATTGGCTTGACCTGCGCTTCGTATCTAAAAGAGTCTTAGGGAATGCTTTATCGTACGATAAAGCACCACCCGTTATACTCCCGTCACATACCCTAGAGAATTCTTCTTTAGCCACTACTGGGTCGGCTTTCGCTCTTTTTAATATCCCACCAGTTGCTCCATGAACCTTCAGCATTTCATACTCGAAGAACGGCACTGCAATGATTGGTTTAATTGAAGGAGCTTTTTTCGCTTCTACTAAGGCAGAGTTGAACAACTTCGCGCCTTTATCATCGTCGAACAGTGCGGCACGTGATGAATATGCACCATATTGAGGTAGTTTTCGTATAGATTCTACAACCTTTTTTGGCGAACCGCCACGACCGTTTGTGATTTTCGGGTTTGTAGGATCGCTAGAGTATACTGATCGTAAGTATTTGAGAAATCCAACCTCGTCACTACCCTCCCCGCAAACAATACCTCTGTCGTAATTTGCTCGGCGGTTCTTACTCCCCATGACTAATTGCCTATCTTAGGCTTTGCCCCGTATGCACCGGTGAGATACTTTGTATAGAAATTATCATCTGGTCTCATACCTTTCATCTCATCTAATCTCCAAACCTCAGTCTGGCCGTTCTCATCCTTGTCGCTCAATGTTATTTGCTGCTTATCTAGACGACTCAGGATTGTATAGTTATGCGCGCTAAATATAAGCTGGGCGTTGTTTTTGTTAAGCTTAGTGGACATAAACATCTCAACTATATCGTCGAAGATATCAGGGTGTAGAAATGCATCGATCTCGTCTATTACGGCGACTCCGCCCATGGACAGGGCTGCGAGTATGTGTCGCATCAGAATAATGATTCTCTTCGTCCCATTAGATTCGGTATGGAGCGACATACTGAACTGCGAGTTCTTGTACTTATGAGATATCCCATACATGGTTTGGTCCTGATTTGGCCCCATTTTTTCTTTTTTTGCTATATCTGAGAATCCTATGTCATACTTCCTGAGCATACTACTCAGTTCATTGCGGAATCCTTCATCTTCGTAGATTTCTTGCAAGATCTTCATTGCAAAATCTGTCAGGGACAGTTCGGACTCAGTACTGCCAAACTGCATTGCGTTGCTAATAACACCGTTCCAGTATTCCGTAATGTTGTTTAGCACGCCATTCTCCGGATCGTCGAAGTTACTCAATATTGAAATGAACGAAGCCCTGCGATTAGTGTTAAGGAGAGAACCGACTTGTGTTAGTTGCTTAATAAGAGGCAAATCGTCTGATAGTTCAACTATATATTCGTTAGTGTCGTCCGACCACTGCCTGTGAAAGACAGTCGTAGTAGCCCTTCTTTGGGACTTGAAATATGTCTTCTCTAACTTCTCATCAATTACTTTATTTACGTCGAGTTCAATGGCATAACAAAAAATATTTGTATCTTCCATAGAAAACGTCACTTCGAGCCTCGTGGGTTTGTTTCTGGTCGGCACAAACGCGTGGAATGGTATTTCTGTTCCATTCTTTGAATGAACAACTGAGTCAATTATGAAGTATCTCAGAAAGGCAAGAATACGAAGTATATTTGTCTTCCCAGAAGCATTTTTCCCACCAATAAACTCAATCTTCGTGATTTTCTTGTTAAGAGGAGCATCAAAATAAAGCTCTGGGGATTGAATTGAAATCTTACGCGACTCTAAGCTAACTTCTATCTCGTCGCCAATAGAGTAGAAGTTCTTCGCCTTGAAGCTATGAATCATAGTTACATTGTAGTGAATCACGAGTTATAAGTCAATAATATTACAAATATTTGTAATATATCATGTTATGGCACGCTACTATGATGGAGCGGTCAGCCTTGACTCCCATTCTGACTCCTAAGGCTCATCCCTGTTAATAAAAGTAAGCGTCTTGGCTATTTACTCTTCGATGCGACATGTTCTAATTATAACTACTATCATACCGCCTCTAGAGATTACACTTGAGTTAACAATTATACTACACCATATTTCTAACATATGTCGCGATACCTGCAGTAGCGAAACGAAATAATCTCTCGTGTATCCATAGTATTGATTGTCATAAGGATATTATAGGACATTTTGTCCGATAGCGCAATAGTGATTGCGTTTATTCGTAGCGCAGTGCGTCGATTGGATTCTTGCGGGCAGCGCGAGTGGCCGGCATGGTGCCGGCAAGGAAGGCGATGAACATAATCATCAGGGTAATTAGCGCCATATTTGGGATAGTGAACTCTACTAATTGGAAGGTTGGGAGCTGGCTGAGGAAGTATTCGTGGGCGATGTTGTTGCCGACGGTACCGACGACAATGGCGATGGCGATACCAAGCACGGAGCCCCAAAATCCAATCATAATGGCCTCAAAGGAGAAGCTAAGGAAGACTTTGAAGCTAGAGAGTCCCATAGCTTTCATCAGTCCGATTTCACGGGTACGTTCTTGGACAGACATGAGCAGGGTGTTGATGATGCCGATAGAAGCAGCTAACAGGGCGATAGCGCCAAAGACGAGCAAAATCGTCGTGATAGCATCAAAGAAAGTCTTCATCATACCGATAGAATCTTGCACAGTCGAGCCCATCAGGCCGAGTTCTTCAAGTTGGCTCTTGAGTTCATCGATCTGCTCGTCGGAGATCGTGGGGTCAAATTCGGCGGTCAATAACATGGTGCGGTTGGCGATTGATGCCGGCAGTCCTTCGGTAGCGATAGCATGGATGCGGTCGCTGAGAGCGCTGTTGATGTAGCTACGACCCATACTAATGATACTAGGCGCTTGAACACCAACGACAGTAGCAGTGATTTCGGTGAATTGCTGAGTGACGTTATTCTTAATGGCAAGCGTGATAAGTTGTCCGACAATCGCGTCATCACTTGCGAAGCCGAGTACTTCTGGATACCCTGGCGCGATGGCGATCTGATATTGGTCGGAAGCAAGGTCGACGATTACTCCGGTAAGCATGTCAACGTTGAGCGTGGAAGTAGGCAACTCGTTAACCCTGAACATGTATTTCTTATCGGTTTTGGCGCTAGTCACATACTCGACGTTAACCGAACGAAACGGGCGGACGGTACTAGCTTTGATGTGTTCGAGCTCCTTGACTTTGGTGATGGTCTCTTCGGAGATGAAGTTGAGAGCGCTAGCATTGCTGTCCGGATCCCACTCTAGGATATCGTTGCCCATAACAGCCGCTATTTGTTGTCGAATAGCACTCGGCATAATCTCGATATATCCTTCTCCACCAGCAGCAGCGACCTGCTTGTCTATGAAACTGTTGACGCCTGTATTGATGGCGTTGGTGAGAATAATTGTGAAGCTACCAACAAAAATTGCGACGACGGTCAAGAAAGTGCGGAGTTTGTTGCGCATCAGATTGGAGTTGGCTTGTAGAATTACGTCAGAAATTTTCATTTGTTGCCTCCTTTCGAACCAGTGTCTTCAATGATACGGCCGTCCTTGATGTGAATTTGGCGCGAACACTGTTTGGCGATGTCTGGGTCATGAGTGACGATAATGAGGGTGATTCCCTTGGTTTTGTTGAGTTCAAAAAGCAAATTAATGATTCTGTCGCCGGTGGCGCTGTCGAGGTTGCCGGTAGGTTCGTCGGCGAAGATAACTTCAGGGTTGTTGACGATGGCGCGGGCGATACAAACGCGCTGCTTCTGGCCGCCGGAAAGATCCTTGGCGCGGGCGTTAGTCTTGTCTTCAAGCTCGACAGTCTTGATGGCTTCAAGAGCACGGCGCTTGCGAGCACGGCGTGAAATGCCAGCGATTTTGAGCGGTAACATTACGTTGTCGAGCACTGAATCATTCGGGTTCATGAAGAATTGCTGAAAGACGAAGCCGAAGCGGTGATTACGCAGATGGTTAAGCTGACGTTGCCTGAGATTGTTGGAATTCTTGCCTTCGACGACAACCTTGCCGCTGGTGGGGCGGTCGAGAAGCGCTAATAGGTGCATGAGAGTGGACTTGCCGCTGCCGGATTTACCGATAATAGCGACGGTTTCGCCTTTATTGATGGTGAGGTCGATATCATCGAGCGCTTTGAATGCGGTAGACCGGCGACCATAAGTCTTCACAAGATTGCGCGTTTGTAACATAATGCTCATCTCTCAAGTATATCATAGTAACCTGATGATTAACTGATGGCGCGGGCGGGCTCGATATGTTATAATTGACGAGTCACTGGGGCGTCGCCAAGTGGTAAGGCACCAGGTTTTGGTCCTGGCATTCAGGGGTTCGAATCCCTTCGCCCCAGCCATTTTTTTGTCTTGGTATAATGTAGTTATGAGTGTGAAATCGAAATCATGGGATTGGGATATTGTAAAGCCGGAGGATGGGTGGAAGATTCCGGCGCGAGAGACATATTGGTTGATTGACCGATGGAGGAGCCAGGGCAAGAAGACTTTCTTGGACCTAGGCGTGGGGCTGGGGCGGCACGCGATTCAGTTTGCGAAGGCTGGGTTCCTGACGACTGGATTTGATTTATCCGAGACTGCCGTGCATAAAACCCAGACTTGGGCAGACGAAGAGGGGCTGAAAATCGACCTGCGCGTGGGTGATATGTTGAATTTGCCGTTCGAGGACGGCTCTTTTGATGCGATCCTGGCGTACCACGTGATTTCGCACACTGACACTGAGGGTATGCGCAAGATTGCAGCGGAGATGCACCGTGTGCTGTCAGATGGCGGTGAATTCTTCGTGTCGTTGGGCTCGAAACGGACTTGGGGCTGGCAACAGGATTGGCCTAAAGTGGATGAAAATACTAAGAGGCGGATGGAAGAGGGGCCGGAATACGGCGTGCCACACTTCTATGCGGATGTGGAACTGGTACACGATATCTTCAAGGACTTTGAGGTTATTCTGATTGAGGAAATGCAGGATTACACTCAGGATGGGGATTATGGCGCAGCCAACGACCACGGACTGAAACAATCTGGTTGGCACTTCTACGTGCTTGGACGCAAGAACTAATCACCGGGAGCTCCGCGGCACTTATCAGTGACGGTTGGATCGAGATACTCTTCCAGCACGATTCCTTGCGCGAATATCGCACGAGCGTGTTCTTTGCCGACGTAGCGATAATGCCAGGGCTCGTAATTGTAGCCGGTTTTACTGCGACCGCCGGCAGGGTAACGTTCGATGAACCCGTACTTATAACTGTTTTGTCTTAGCCAATCTTGCATCGCGTCTTGATTCTCGCCACCAGAAAAATCAATCGCCAGACCGGTCTGATGCTCAGAATAACCAGGCCTTGCTACCATTCCAGCAGCTAGCTGTTCCGTGTATCCTTGTGCGATGTAGCTCGCCACAGTTTCGTTGAAGATTATCTCCTGCTCAGCTGCGGTGCGATAAGCGGAGGCGATATAGAGTTTGATGCCGTCCCTGGTAGCGGCGTCTCGCATTTCGATGAGGTCATTCACCACAATGCTAGCAATCGTTACATCACCCACGGCAGTTAAGTCGGGGCGAAAGTAGTCTGGAATCTTATTGTAGATGTTGACGAGTATTAGCAGCTGTTGGTCTAGAACGTCGGAATCAATATCATCTCCGATTGGTGTCATAATCGGCAAGGAGTCGAGCGGATTCTCTACCTCGTTTTGTTGGGAAGAGAGAAGGTAATATGAGAGAACTCCAAGAAATACCGTGGCTGTCGCAGCTAACGTGAAGAGTAGTTTTTTCATATATATTTATCGTAGTAGATAAAGCTGAACGATGGCTGAAGGATAATCTATCGCTTTTTGGAGCGTTTGCTGACAGCGAAGAGTGCGGCCGCGGCACAAATTATAATCAGTCCGCTGCTGCTTGCGACTGCCGCGCCGGTCGACCTGCTAAACCAACCTGTATCTGGAGTATCGATGTCTCGCGTCAGATCTTCGCCTGTAGCTACGATGTCAATTTCCTTACATCCCAAATCGAGGTTGCAGGCGGTGATTGTAATGTCGCCCGGTTTGCGAGGAATGTAAGTGAAGTCCAGCCCCACAGGGATGCCTTGTTCGAGAGTATCATATGGCCAAGTAGTATCACTAAATACCAGGCTGGTCGGGCTGAAGATGCCACCCATGCCACCATCGTCTAGAGTGAAGGTGCCGTGAAAGACGGAGTTCGGGGTGATAGTAAAGACGATCGGGGTGCCGGTGTTGGCAAGAACGGCGCCTGAAGTGAAGTCGAAGTCATCTGCGGTGAGCGCGACGAGAGGGTCGGCGGACAGCCCGGGTGCTTCAACCTCGATGTTCAGCCAGTTGGCGTGGTAGGCGAGAGGGACTGACACGACGAATGAGCAGGAGGTTGTGTTTGTGATTTCGTCGTAATCACTGAACGTGAAGGTACAGGAGGAGGTTGACAGAGTGATGCCGGTCGCGGGGAGTGTTGACGCGCCGTCCGGTAGGAAGTGAGTGATAGTGGCCGTGCCTTCATAAGGGCCATTGATGACAACGCTGAAGTCTTCACTGGTGGTTCCCTGCTTGATGCGGTCTTGGCCGACGATCTCAATCTTGGACGCAAGGGTAAGTATCTCGATTTGCTTGGTGCCGAGCGGGCTCGTGACCGTGATGGTTTCGATACCTGGAGTGCGGGTGGTGACTACAAAGGTCTTGGTGACATCGAGGTTACTAGCAAGCGGATAATCTGCGTTGACGAAGCCTACAGCGGCCGTGCTGAGATGTGACGTACCATCGGTGCTGATATTGAATGAGCTATTCGCAACAGCGTTCGGCGTCAAATCTATTGGGACATCCTCCCCCAACCCGGCAACAATCCTGGCTGGTCCCAAATCATTATATGCACTAGCGGTGATCGCAGTCACGACGCTAGTAGTTGGCAGAGTACGGCTACCCATATCAGTAGTAGCGGTAATCTGAATATGCTTGGTTGGATTGAGATTTGCTGGTAGATTGAGTGTAAATGTGCAACTGGTAGTATTTGTGACTTCGTCGAAATCTGTAGTATCAAAGATACAGAATCCGCTGTTGCTGAATGTAGAGCCACCAATTGAGCCGGCTGCAGTATCAGTCAGAGCGAAGTTGATGCGACCTTCATATGGTCCTGGGATTGATAACGTGTATGTCCCGGTCATGACTGGGCCACGTTGGATAGTGGAGGTGCCAGTTAGACTCATAGTATCAGCGAGAACTAGGATTGTAATGGTCTGGCAACCGAGATCCACGCTGCAGACTTCGATGTTGTTGTAGCCATAGTTTTGCGGCGTGTAAGAGAACTGTTTACCGGGCATCGGGTCTTGATCGGCAGGCCAATCAGCGTGGGTAAAGGTAACTGAGCGTTCGCTGAACGGACCATTGTTCGGCGCGTCGAGAGTGAAGGTTCCGTCGTAGAGGGCATTTGGCAGGATCTCGAAAGTCAAGGCTTCGTCGATAGTGGCATCCAAGACTGAGCTCGGCGAAACAGTGAAGGCGCTCGCCACAACCGCCACATCGTGGTAGTCGGCGACAAGTTCACTGACCGCAGAGTTTGGATCATTAGAGCGAATCGTAATATAGTTGCCGGTGAATGAGGCTGGTAGGTAGAAAGTAAACGTGCAGAGGTTGATGTCGGTTTCCGGGTCTCGCTCGGTCGGGTCGAAGTCACATGAAGTGCCGCCCTTGTTGGTCACAATCGTAGCTGTAGCAGCTGGTATCTCAGCGAGTGTGAATTTATCGTGAATAGTTAGATCAATTAGGCCATTGAACGGACCAAGCACAGATACAGTATATTCGATACTAGTGACTGTATAGTTCGGGGCACATGAGACGCCGCCATCACATCTCTGAATAGTATCTGGGCCGCCGATGACTGGCCAGTCAAAGACGCTTAGGACAAACTCCGTGTCGCCGCCAAGATCTGGGTCGCCTGAAATTGTTAGGATAGTGATGCCGAAGCGGGTTGGGGTGAAGGTGAAGGTCTTCGGCAGCGGTTGATCAACGCTAAGGGTGTCGTACTCGCTGTAGGAATATGGTATAGATGACTTAGAAAGAATTCCGGTATCGGTTTCCACGAACGAGCCGGTGCAGGTACGGAGGATCTCATTATAGGCGGTACAGAGCTTCTGAGTAATCGTGAATTCTCCGTCATACTGAGCGTTGGGTGTGATGGTGAACGTAATCGGGTTGTTGATTTTGGCATTGATTTCGTATTCGGTGCCGAGAACTGTGTAGTCTTGTATAACTGTGTACCCGTCCGCAATGATATCAAACGTATGAGTCGCGCTGACCGAGCCAGAGGAAGCGAACAAAGTAACGTAGTTTGTGTACTGGTCTGGGTCAGAGCTGAAAGTAAAGTCGCAGGAAGTAGTATTGGTTATTTCGTTATAATCTCCGATATCGAAAGTGCACGATGTAGGGGAAAGCTTGTTTGACTCTAGGTCTGGGGTTGAGGATTCGTCAATATGGAAGGTGCCGATGAACGGACCTGGGATGGTTAGAGTGAAAGTTTCGGTCGAACCGTTGATTATGGAATCTGGGCCGGTGATCATAGCGCTGTCTGCAAGTACGAGTAGATTCACGGTCCTAGTGTAGAAATGCGCTGGGTCATTTAGGGACCCGGTGCCAAACCTATCCGCGGAAAAGGTTAGGGTCATATAGCCTGTACCAGTCGGGGTAAAGACGAAGTTCTGAGTTTGCAGAGTTTGGTCGTTGATAGCCGGCCAGCTGCCAGAGGATACTGACAGAGCGTCTGCACTTAGCAAGCCAACTCCAGAGTCGATGGAAGCAGTATAGGTTCCAGCAAACAGGGCATTAGGCTGCGTGACAAAGTTCAGAGGTGTGCCTACAGTCGTAATGATCGTGTCTGTTGTTGCATCGATCCCGCCGAACAATACGTCGTAGCCGGCTGAAACTAAGACTGGGGACCACCACTCAGTGAAATCGTAGACGATACCAGCGACGATGCCAACAGTCTTTGTTGCTTCGGCGATGTAGGTGTCATAATCGGAATTTGCGTGAATTTCGAAGTAGTTGAAGCCCGCGAAGGTGCCATCACCGCCGCCGTTATCGGCAGAGCAGGCAGTTGTGGTGTTGGTAATTGGGTCGTACATAGTGAGATCAACTACGCATGAGTAGGTGCCGTCATGGTTGTCGACGATATTATCGCCAATTAACAGGAACTGATCTGGCATCAAGATAGTCTCTATGGCACCATCTCGTCTATACAACGAGAAATTAACTGCGCCCTCATACGGCCCATTCAAAGTGATGCCGTAGCGATAATAGTCCCATTGGTAGTCAAGCGCAACAAAATCCGGACCATATATCGAAATAATATTTGCATAAACAACGACTTCCAGTGTGTATGTGTCGCCGATTTGTATATCTGTGTTGGGGTCGGTTATTTCGATAACCTCGGCCGTGAGTGTTTTGATACCGGGTGAGCTGGGAGTGTAGCTGAAGAGGAAACTATCACCGTTGCCACTCCATGAGGCGATTCCTTTATCGCTGAAAATACTATTAGGATCACCGTCAGATAGCTTGACTTTGCCAGAGAAGACGCCGTTTGGTCTGATGGTATAGTCTTGAGGCATTCCGACGTGGCCAACTTGACAGTCAGGGAAGGCGGCAGAGCACTCTAGTATCATAGTGTCAGCTATGATGTTTAGCAGCTGCCAACTAGTTTCGGCAGGGATATAATCTTCACTGCTAGCTTGAATTCGGATCTCCGAGAAGTCATCACTCGTACCGAGCGGTAGGGTGTAAGTGAATGTTCGAGTATAAGTCTCACCTGGGTCGTCGCAGTCCTCGCCAGCAATAAGAGGATTACTGCTGCCACCACAAAACTGATACATGGAGCCAGAGAAAGTGCCGGTGTTGGGGGCGCTGGTAGTGTCAACAAATACGCCGTCGCCATTTGTCTCTGTGAGACCGAGGAAGATATCTTGTAATTCAATATCGATACCAGGCTTGTCACTATCAGTGATGATGAGAGACATGGTGCAGTCGGTAGTTTGTCCCCTGGCCAGGTAGATTGGATCACAAGTAATTGTAATGTGTGAGTTAACTACTTCGAAAGTGATGTCAGCGTCAGTTATCGCCGGAACGCTGCTCACTCCAGATATGGTGTGCCAGCCGAGTTCATTTGGCTTGTATGTGAACGTTTTGTGCGAACCGTCGCCGTTGTAACTGAATGTCAAAGTGGTCTGCCCATCATTGAATGTACCGTCCATATCACCAGAAAGAACGATTTGCCCAAAGTACGGAGCACCGTAAGTGGATATATAGAATCGCGTCCTACAGCCTAAGCAACTAAATATTGCGTCAGTTTGGATTATCTCGTAGGATTGTGCGAGCAGCCCAGCAGAGACTGCGCTCTGCGTGCTTAGCAGGACGGGAGAGCTAGTTGTCGTTAGTGTGGGCCAGAATGCGTTATGTTTGTTCCCTTCGGCCAAACCGTCAGAGATGTCCAAGAGTTCGCTCCAAATTGGTGAAGTGTAGGTCAATATGAGGACGCGCCCAGGTTCATCGTCGGTATCGCTATATGTTGTCGTCCATACATCACCGGCGAAACGAGTGTCGGCGCTTGCAAATACACCGCCGAGCAAGCTGCCACCAGTGCCAATTATGATATCTTGGAAGGAAATTGTGCCTTCGTATGGCCCGTCCAGCCTAACTTCGCAATCTAGCGCTGTGCCAGGAATGACAAAGGCCTTGCTGGTCTGACCGCCCATACCATCAGAGCAGGTAAATGTATATGTCGCAGCCGATAGGCTGACGAGTTTGCTGGCATTAGTAACGTAGTCAACGCCTGATTTTGCGGAAAGTGTAATGTCACCGCCGAAGCTAATTGGAGGAGTATAAATGACCCTTATGGATGAGCTGTTACTAAAGCTGATTTGATTGCCATTAATGATACCAGGGCCGCTCCAGGTACCGCCGATACCGCCATCGTCAAGCGTCACGACTCCGGTGTAGGGAGCATTAAGACGAATCTCGTATTCTGCATTGCCGCGAGCCATGATATTGTCTGGTCCAGTGATAGATAGGGCGTCGGTGTAGGTGTAGCCGCCGGCTAGTCGGCCAGTCGATTCGCCAATTGTGACCTCAACATCCGCTGGGCCAGCTGGATGGGCTGGAGCGGTGCAAGTCAGTTGGGTGTCGCTGAGAATCTCGATATTATCACAACCGATGCCGTCGATAGTGACGTCATACGGCAGCCGCGTGATTCTGGCGTAGCCATTACCGAGCTGGCCTCTTTGAGTACCGCCAGTTGGCGCAGGTGCGTTATTTTCACCGTCAATTGTTTCTGCGCTCGAGAGATAATAGTTTTGACCGAGCAAATAGGTGCCGCCGATGGTGGCCGCACTAACGTCGCTAGCACCAGTAAAGATGAAACCAGAACCGCCGCCGCCGGTGATACCAGCGCCGCCGCCGAACCAACCGCCGCCGCCGCCAGAACGATCAGTCACACCAACGCCGCAAGGGACGCCCGCGGAACCAAAGAAACCAGAGCCACTACATGCAATAGTGTTTGCGCCGCCAGCTGTCTGCGTACCGCCATTACCAGGAGTATCGCTGCCAACTTTACCCGGGTCTGGCATAGTTATACCACTTGTGCCGCCACCGGCACCGCCGATGCTTGGACCGAACTGCTCACCGATGGCGCCACCACCACCACCAGCCACGACTACACGAGAATAAAGCGAATTGGTGCCGATGCGAATATCCGTGGCACCGCCGCCAGATGCAGTTTCTTTGTTCTTGCCATTATTGCTACGAGCGGAGCCACCGCCGCCGTTGAAACCACCGGGGTATGGCGCGGTTGTGGTACGCGCAGATTCTGAGCCTTGCCCACCAACGCAGACATGCACAGTAGTTCCGGCGGTTAAGCGAACTACGCCGGTAGAATAACCGCCACGACCGCCAGCAAAGGTGCCGGCTGAGCCGCCCTGGGCGCCCCAAGTCTCGAGTTTGTATGAGCCGGTGCTGGGAGCTGTATATGTCTGACAAGAGCCGCTATATGCGAAATTAGCGGGTGCGACGGGGGAGTAATCCGTAAAGCCGCTGCCAGTGATGATAAGATTGGTGCCACCAGTGCTGGGGCCTTTGGTGGGAGTGACGCTAGCCACAAGCGTTGGAGCAGCGAACACGCGCCAAACAACTAGAAGTAATCCTATTAATGATAATGCCGCGATACTCCAATATAATATCTTCGACCGCTGTTTATGACTAGAAATTACAACCATGTTGCCCTCGCATTTAGTTTTATACTCCCAAAAAACACTCTGTTTTCTATTACTATATTACGCTTGTGTTTGGGCAATTACAAGATAGTTGTTAGGAAGAATTGGATTGGTTGTGGATTACTTTTTATGCTAGTTGTTTGGTACGTCAACATGAATCGGGCCGACGTCAACTTTGACGCGGCCGTTTTCGTCGCCGCGGTCGCCGCGATTAACTTCGATGCGGAGCTCGTGCACGAATTGCTTGATAGTCTCACGCGCTTCGTCAGGACCGACCTCATGAAGCCAAATACTTCCTGTGATAGACATCGCGATAGCGGCTGCGATAGCGACGATAATGGAAGTCAGGATACCGATAGCGGTGCCACCGGTGAACCTAGCAGCGAGCAGCGCGGAAGAGACCGAAAGCCCAGTACATACGATCGTGAAAGCAACTACGAATCCGAGCACAACTGTGACGATAAAGAGGGGCTTAAGTGTGATAGCAGCGGCAGTGATGCCGAGAATTGCGAGAATAGTAGTGGGGATAAGTGCGATTAGACATGGGATGAAAATAAGGAAGCCGATGACGCCGAAGAATCCGAGTATTAGGCGGACAGCGGCGTTGGTGATTTGGGGACTTTTTTCGTTCAACTTGGCGCTAGCCTGCTTGGCGACTTTTTCGGTTTTGTCCGCGAAATCTTTGGCTGATTCTTTGATGGTTTCGATATTGACTGGCTCGCCTTTCATAGTGAGACGGTCGCTGACCGTGCGGGCCTCAGGCGCGACAATCATCGCGACGATGTAAAGCACCACGAACGGGAAGAAACCGGTGCAGAAGAGTAGAACAAGATAGAGGATGCGCAGCAAAGTAACATCCCAGCCGGTGTAGGCAGCCAGACCGGCGATTACGCCGCCGATAATGCCATGTTCGGTGTCGCGGAAATACTTCTTCTCAGCGAAGGTTTCGCGGACAGCATCAGCGATTTTTTCGGTCTTTTTCTTGGACTTTTTGTCGTCTGAAGCATAAGTGTGCGGCTCGCCGAGCTGCTCTTTCACCGCCTTGACATCGGAGAGGCGAATCACGTCGTCGCGATTGACGCCGCGACCGCTCAGGATTTCAGTGACGCGAATCTCGATGTCTTCGAGCGCGTCTTTCTCCTCACCGAGGCTGACCTTGATGGCGTCCATGTATTTGGTTAATTGTTTTTTGGCGTCGGCGTCGATTTCGTACGGCACTCCCGCAATATGAATGCGAATTATCTCATTCATGGGATTTTTCCTTTCTTAGATTCTTAATTACCTGGTTTAGTTTCATCATAGATTCGGCGAGGTGGATGCGAACCGCTTTGCCGTAGTCGGTAATCTGATAATACTTGCGTGGCGGACCTTGCGGCGATTCCTGCCACTGATGTACGAGCAGACCATCTCTGGACAGTCTGGATAGTAATGGGTAAATCGTTCCCTCGACCACGTCGAGCTCAGCTTCTTCGAGCCTGGTGATAATCTCTGAGGCGTAGGCGGGGTGCTCGGTAACCAAAAGAACACATTGAACAATAAAGCCTTTGCGGAGCTGGACGGTCAATTCTCCGGCGTAATCAATCGCACTTTGGGTCTGGTCTACTATCGTATCCATAGTACTATGTTATACAAGGTACTGAAAATTGTCAATAGTTTCCCGCGATTTCTTGTTATAATCTAAATAATAAGCATGAGGAGAATCTATGGCCATAGAGAAGAGCAGAAGAAGCCTTGCTTTGGGTGTAGCCGCGGCAGCGATATTTCTTCCCCTTGTAGGTATGGTTATTTACTTCGCGATGAGCGGAGTCGGCGTGATTACTTCCCCGCACGAGTTCAGTGATGCATTAGAGAAAAAGCAACCGATAAATTGTGAGGTAACGGAGCCAAACGGACGAGTCAGCGTACTCCAGGCGGACAAGGGCTTCAAAAGAGTTAAACTGATTACCGAGAACCCAGACGGCACGAAGAATAAACAATACGTGCTCAAGTCTTCTGGTGCTGTTTATATGTGGCTCGAGGATGGTTCGATGGCGATCAAGTCGTCTGGTGACGGTTTTGTTGATATGATGGTAAGCGATATTGGACGAAATGTAGCGGCGGGTGCGACTGCGGTCAAATGCGATACCCCGACAATGGTGGATTTCTCGGTGCCAAATTACAAATTCACCGATGCTACCACTGGCGGCGGACAATAATGTACGGAAAACTACTGAAATATACGAGGCTTATCGAGCGTGAGAGCGATTATCCGACGCCTGAATTGATTCAATACCATGACGAGATGGTGCGTAATTTCCAGCATGAGCGACTGATTCATTTGATGGTGACTCTATTCTTCGCTGGACTGATGATTTTCTTCGCGGCGGTGACAATAGTGATGTATCTAGCATTACCGCCGGGCATGGGAATTTATGGTGTGTTTTTGGTTGGTTCGGCTGTATTGATTGATGTGATTCTACTAGTGACAACTCTGATGTATATCCGGCATTATTACCGACTAGAAAATGGCATTGAGTATTTATATACTTTTACCGCGAAGCTGCGTGGGCACAAAATCTAGATTAAGCTATACAACTTGACGTAGATGTGGTATAATGTCTTAGTTCAGAAGTGGTAGTCTTGGGGGACAGACGGCACTAGTTAGTCGATCTGATCGTAAATAAGGAAAGAATCATACATGTCACAGAATCTATTTGTCAGTAGTTTGGCTTACCAAACCTCTGATGATGGTCTTCGCGCTGCTTTTGAAGCAGTTGGTGAAGTGGCTAGCGCTCGCGTCATTACTGACCGAGAGACTGGCCGTTCACGTGGTTTTGGTTTCGTTGAAATGGCTAATGAAGCCGACAACGACGCTGCAATCAAGCAGCTTGACGGTACCGACCTCGACGGTCGCACCATCAAGGTTGCAATTGCTCAGCCAAAGCCTGATCGCCCTCGCCGTGAGTTCAACGGTGGATACAACGGTGGTCGCGATAATCGTCGCCGCAGTTTCTAATTGCAGCTACCACAGTAAAAAACCGCCCCTGCTACAGGGGCGGTTTTTGTGTTAATCGATAAGCTTATTGGATTCGTGTTCGGGTAGGGCTTCGACGGCGCGAAGTTTGCGTTCGATAGTGCGAGATTTGGTTTCGGCGTCGCCGATGGTTTTGGCAGTTTGTTCTAGTTTCTCCTTGGTCTTGGCTAAGAGGTCGCCGAATTTACCGAATTCGGTTTTGACCGCGCCGAGAGTTTCCCAGACTTCGGATGAGCGCTTTTCGATAGCTAGAGTGCGGAAGCCCATGAGCAGAGAGTTGAGGAAGGCGCCGAGGGTGCTTGGGCCGACGATGGTGACTTTGTAGGCGCGGCGGATGTCTTCGGTCAAACCTTTGATGCGCATGATTTCGGCATAGAGCGACTCGGTCGGGACAAACATCACGCCGAAGTCAGTGGTGGCTGGCGGATCGAGGTATTTGTCATGAATTTTCTTGGCCTGAGTCTTGACATCGACGGCGAGGGCTTTTTGGGCGGCTTCGACCGCTACCTTATCGGCTTTCTCGGTGGCCTCGAGTAGACGGTAGTAGTTCTCGACTGGGAATTTGGAGTCGATTGGCAGATAGACTACGGATTTCTCGCCCTTGCCCGGGGTCTTGATGGCGAATTCGACGCGATCGGAGCTTCCCTTCTTGGTGGCAACGTTGGCTTCATATTGGCCGGTGGTGAGCATATCTTCTAAGATAGCGCTGAGTTGGACTTCACCGAAAGTACCGCGGGTTTTGACGCCGGTGAGGGTGCGGTTTAGGTTACCGACGTCAGTTTTGAGCGCCTGCATTTCACCGAGGCCTTTATAGACGGCTTCCAGCTGTCCGGAGATATGTTTGAAACTCTCGGCGAAGCGCTTCTCGACGGATGCCTGGAGCTTCTCGTCAACAGTAACGCGCATCTCATCGAGTTTCTTGGTATTCTCGTCCTGCAACGACTTGACGCGGGCCTCGACGGTATCGCGAATTTTATCGAGATTGCCGGAAGTCTCTTTGCGCACGTCGTCCTGGCGACTGACTAATGTGCCGATGGCGCCCTCAAGCTTGATCAGACGCTCGATAATTTCTTTATTGTCGGCAGCCTTGGGTTTGCGCACAAGCAACACGGCGACTCCGCCGAGAGCCATTAGCGCGATTGTGAGAATTGCAATATCCATAAGAGTATTATATCACGCGTAACGCTCCAAAGCTCTCGACCTAGGAGCGATTTGCTGGTAAAATATCTTGGCATGAGCGAACAAAATATACCGGTCGGGCTAACGCAAGGCGAAGTCCAGCAAAGGATTCTCGCCGGCGAGACTAACGCTTTTCATATAAAGTCTGGTAAGCCGGTCTGGCGAATTATTACTGATAACATATTCAACTTGTTTTGGATACTAAATGCCATTATTGCGACCGCTTTGATTTTGGTTGGGTCACCGACGAACGCGCTATTTATGGGGTTTGTGCTGGTTGGCACCGTGTCGAGCATAGTGGTCGAACTGAGGGCGCGAAATATCGTGGCCAAGCTATCATTAATCAACAAAAATAGAGTTGTGGTAGTGCGAGATGGCAAAGAGCAGATGATTGACCCGGACAATATTGTACTAGGAGATATAGTTAAGCTGACGACCGGTGACCAGATTCCGACTGATTCGGTGATAATTCAAGGTTCGATTGAGGTGAATGAGTCATTGTTGACCGGTGAACCGGATTTGATTGCCAAGAAACGCGACGCCAGGCTGCTGTCTGGTAGCTATGTGACAAGCGGCCGATGTTACGCGCTTGTAAAGCACGTCGGGGCAGATAATTATGTGACCAAACTCGCGCTGGAGGCGAAGACGCACAAACCGGTTAGCTCAGAAATACTTTCATCGATTGCGACCGTATCGCGTTTCACGAGTCGTGTGATTTTGCCGCTTGGTCTGATTTTATTGCTGGAGGCTTTGTTGATTCGGAACGATACCTTGCAGGCGTCGGTGGTTTCGACTAGCGCCGCCCTAATTGGGATGTTGCCGAAGGGACTGGCAGTGTTGACAATTATCGCTCTGATTACTGCGGTGTTTAAGCTCGGTCGCAAAAAAGTGTTGGTGCAGCAGATTTATTCGGTCGAGACGATGGCGCATATTGATATACTGTGCCTCGACAAGACTGGCACATTGACTGATGGCAAGATGCGAGTGCGAGCGCTTAAGTTGCTGTCGAATAAGCGTACTGAGAACAGCGTAAACAAAATCATGGGCAGCTACATTAAGCATTGCTATGATAATAACCCGACGATGGACGCCGTACGGGCATTCTTTGAGACTAATGATGAATATGACTCGATTAATATCATACCTTTCTCGTCTGATCGAAAATGGGGAGCAATTTACTTAGAAGGCGTGGGTATGGTGGTATTGGGTGCGCCGGAGCGAATATTTGAGCCGGACCCAGAAATTATCACTGAGAGGCAGCGCAAGGGCTACCGTGTGCTCGGAATTGGTATCGCGAAGCAACAGAGTCTTACGAGCAAGAAGGAACTAAAGGGGGTGGAACCAATCGCGTTTATTGAGCTTGAGGATGGAATTCGTCAAGATGCCGAGAAGACTCTAACGTACTTGCGTAAACAGGGCTTAGAGCTGCGTGTTATCTCCGGCGACAACCCGCTGACTGTGTCAAAGATTGCGGAAAGAGCAGGATTTGTTGACTTTCAGAATTACTTGGATGTGACGGATATGAATGATGACACGCTGCATAAAGCCGTGCGCGATACGGCGATCTTTGGACGTGTCAGCCCTTACCAGAAACGACTGATAATTCGTGAGTTAAAAAGCATGGGCAAGACTGTGGCAATGACAGGTGATGGAGTGAATGATATTCTGGCGATGCGCGAGTCAGACCTATCGATTGTGATGGCAGAAGGAGACTCGGCGACGAAGCAAATCGGGAACATCGTCTTGCTCGAATCGAATTTTTCGGAGTTGCCGGACGTGCTGTTTGAGGGGCGCAGGGTTGTGAATAACATGTTCCGTGTATCCTCAATATTCTTTATTAAGACTATCTACTCTTTCTTTGTATCGGTATTGTGTGCCGTTAGTATTATTTTGACTGGCGGAAACTTCGTAGTAGTGTTCCCATTTATCGCGATTCAGATTACAGTGATCGACCAGATACTTGAAGGGTATCCGACGTTATTTATGTCGTTTGAGTCTGATAAAAGCAAGGTGCCGAAGAATTTCTTGCGTGATTCCCTGCTGCGCGCTTTGCCACAATCAATTATGGTAACTCTCAGCTTAGTCGCGATATTTATCTGGTCTAACGTGCAAGACTGGAGCCAGATTGAGATGACTACGTTGATGTTTTATACGCTCGGCACAATTACCCTGATTGGAATCTTCAAGGCTTGTCTGCCGTTCAGCAAGTTGCGTGCCTTTCTGTTCGCCACATCCGGAGTTGGATTCTATGTGGCGGCATTTATCATCGGGCGCTGGCAATGGTTCGGTGAGCTGATTCAGATTGAGGCTATTTCGAGGCGTGCGACCGTGTTCTTGGCTATCATCACTGTTATCTGTATCTCTGCTGCGTTTGTGATATCAAGGGTATCCCGTCGTCGCACCAAAGCTACTAATTAGATTATGGCAGAAGCGGCCAGAACCCGAGTTGATCTTCGCAGATTTTGACGAAATTATCGGGATCGACTTTGTAGCGTTCAGCGATGTCTTTGAGCTTGTGGACTTTGCGGGGGTTGCGGACTTCGTGGATTTCGGCGCCGAGCTTGCGACCGGCAGTACGGAAGAAAAGGAAGCGCGAAGTGTATTTTGGATACATGTAGATACTGCCTATAAATTGCTTCCAGCGGGCGAGCGGGAAGTCGATTTTGTATCCGCGCGAACGAGCGCGCCCACAGCAGTAGACTAAATCCGAGAGCTCGCTCCAACGTTCGAACCAACCTTTTGCTTCCTCATATTCTTGATATTCTTCTTTCAAATCTTGGACATGCCAAGCCTTGTCGTATTTGGCCATATCTAGCCACTTGTGCCACGCATATTTCATTGCTATCATTATAGCATCTACTTATACACACCGGTTCGCCAGGCGTCCCTGAGATAGATCTATAAATATCGTCGTGTTCGCGACACCAAGTTATCAACCTAGTAACGAGGATGTTTATGGAGCTTGTAGAAAATTTTGAGTTTGAGCGGAGACGAGTGGTGGTGGACGCGCACTTTGCGGAAGGATTAAATCACTGCGTACCAGTACGATTTACTCATCCGAATGGTCGTGAGGTTGTGGTTTCTGAGGTCGGGCTGTGGCACCCGAAATACGATGGTATCAAGACGCGGCATATATTTGATGTAACGGATGGGGCGACGGATTATCGTCTGGAGCTGGATAGCGAGACGCTGATTTGGTACTTGAGTTGGGAGGGAGATAATGATTAGGGCGCCGAGGGCCGGCAGGCTGGTGTTACATATTGATCTGAATTCGTGTTTTGCGTCAATTGAGCAGCAGGCACGACCACTGCTGCGAGGGAGACCGGTGGCGATTACGAATCGTTTGACCAAGAACTCGATGATTATCACAGCAAGTTACGAGGCGAAGGCGCGGGGCGTGAAGCTAGGGATGCGGCGCTGGGACGCGCTGACGATTTGCCCGGAGATAGTTTTTGTAGAGAGCGAACCGAGCAAGTATCGTTATGTGTTTCACAAAATGCAATCGATTATGCGGGATTATTCACCCAAGGTCGTGATGAAGTCGATTGATGAGGGATTGATTGATTTAACTGAGGCGCCAGGCGCGGTGCGGGCGATGCCGCTGGAGGTTTTGGCGGCGGAAATTAAACGACGATTGCGCGAGGAGGTGGGCTGTGCGATGCGTTGCAATATCGGGATTGCAAGTAATCAATTCCTGGCCAAAACTGCGGCCGGGCTGCATAAGCCGGATGGATTCGATGTAATCACGCAAGAAAATATTATAGAGATGTTTCGGAACTTAGAACTAGAAGATTTGTGCGGGATAGCGCGGCGTAATGCCGCAAGGCTGGCAGCGATTGGGATATATACACCACTAGAATTTTACCAGGCAGACCGAGCGACGCTGGAGAAATTGGTATTTGGCGGGATTGAGGGTTCGTATTGGTATGACCGGTTACACGGGTTGGAGGTGGATGATTTCATATGGGGAGTGAAGTCGATTGGACGGCAGTACGTGTTGGAGAGATTTGATATTTCGCGGGAGGAAATCTTCGCACGATTACATAACCTTGCCGAAGATGTAGGTGAGAAATTACGGCGGCAAAATCTAGTGGCGCGTGGGGTGTATGTGTGGATGCGGACTCTGTCTGGGAGCTATTGGCATCGGTCGCACCTCGCGACTACAACGTTCTTTTCGAATGCAAGCATCAAGAATTTCGCGCGACAGTTATTTGATTTGTCCCCGGAAGATCCGCTGGAAATTGGCGTGACGCTATATGCGTTACAACCGGATGACGATCCGCAGATGTCAATATTCTTCGACGAATTGGCAAGAGAAGAGCGGCTTTCGGCCGCCGTAGACATGGTGAATATGCGATTTGGCGCACGAACGATTCATTCGTGCGCCACGCTTGGGACTAAGAAGGTTAAAGCCAAAGTGCCATTTGGCTCGACCAGATATCTTTAGACGTAGGTGATAGTAATACCAGCAAAGTTGCATTCGCCGGTGAGAGTGACGATAGGGGATTCATCGTTAACTTTGGGATGGTTCTCTTCTTCGATACCGCCGAAACGGTTAGCAACTTGCATATCAATCTTCCAGTGCTTGGGAATGAAGAGTTCAACGCCGCCAAAGTTAACGCTGACGTTAATGGTAGCCTTGTCGCCCTTGATGATTGCGTCGTCGAAGTAGGCTTTGATACCGCCAAAGTTACAATTGACATCGGCTGATTTGAAGTCTTCGGTGTTGAAATACTTAGTAGTCCCGCCGAAGTTAGCGTCGGCATGGTAATCTTTCATACATTTCTTGCAGCCTTTGCCGCCGCATTCTTTGCAACTTTGATCGCGCCATTTGCGATCATGGCGATGAAACAAAATATGAAGAGCAACACCGAGAAAGCCGGCAGCGATATAGAGAGTGCCAATTTGTTCACCAGACAACGAGAAGAAGAGATCGTTTGCGCCCATGATAGTGGCTATTGTGGCGGATATCATTAGAAAACCAAGCCAGAAGCGACCGAATAGCATTCCGAGTCCGACTGCTGCGAGAGCGATAATAGCGATACCGAGTCCGATGGGGACGCCAAAGTCTAGAAAGCCGAAGCCGGTGCCGAGAGCAGCTAGTGCTCCTGCTACAAAGAATACTGACCAGAAAACTCTGGAAGCGATGCGTTTAGGTTGATTTTTAGTTATCATAATTACTCCTGCTGCCCAGTCGCGCTCTGAGCGATTTAATATATTTGCGCGAAACGTGCAGACGTTTGTGAGTTCCGAAGAACTCGACCATGCCAGTGGTGCCGACACGGCTCGAAAATGTCACGACTTGGCCGACGTTGGCGACAGCGGATTTGCTGACGCGGACGAATTCGTCGGGCAAGATAGCTTCAATTTCGTATAGACGAAACTTGACGCGATAGATGTACTGACGGGTATGCGCGTAGGTGTTGTCGTCGCTGGCTTCAAAGAACAATACCCTTTCCGTAGGCAAGAAGAATTCTTTGCCATGTCGAAAATAGGTGATTCTGGTTTGTGGTTCCACGTTATTATCTTTGCACTTCTCAGATGAAAATGCTAGTTTTTATCGGTAAGTGGTCGATTTTTGACGGTGAGTGGTCGAAAAATGCCGATATGTGGTTCGTGGTATAATATGCATATAAGGAGCTATGTGATAGAAAGATCTAATTTCTTGAAGCGTTACAAACTTGTGCCGATTCTGTATTGCTTGGTGTCCGCGACGTTGTTCGCGGCGATTTGTTATATGGCGTACATTGTCTTCTTGCGGCACACGTCCCAGCCTGGTTTTATGCCGCCGTTCAAGATGAGTAACGAACCGGAAATTGTGCTGGCTTTGCAAGTAACCGGGCTGCTCGGATTGCTGTTGCCAGTTCCGATACTGCACAAGTTGCGCATAAAGCTACCGTCGATAATTCCTTCGATGTGGGCAATCTTTATTCTTGGCACAATATTCTTGGGCGAGGTTTGCGGGTTCTACCATATCAGCCACTATGACAAAATATTGCATGCTTTCGCGGGATTTACTATTACGGTGCTTGGGTTTCTGATAATCGACGCGCTAAATAAGCCAAAGTCTGTCGCTAGCATGAGATGGCCTTTCATTGCAACATTTGCGTTTTGCTTTTCTTTTGCGATAAATGTAGCGTGGGAGATCTTTGAGTTTACGATGGATACTATTTTTGCGGATAGCAACATGCAAAGATATATGGTCGCACCGGGTTACCCGTTTATTGGTCGAGACGCGCTGATGGATACGATGATGGACATAATAACTGCATTTGTTGGAGCGCTGGCAGCTGTATTGATCGTATATGTTTTGATTAAACGACGCCCCGGCTGGCTTGAACGTTCTCAACTTAAGCGCGGCTAAGCTATAATTAAGAAAAATAAGGAGAAGGTATGTTTCAACATTATTTGATGTTCAGCGGGGATTGCGAAGAGGCGCTCAAGACTTACGAAAAGGCATTTGGCGGGAAAACGACCTTCCTTTGCAGATATGGCGATACGCCTGGTGCGACAATACCAGAAGATCAGAAAAAACTAGTGATGCATGCAAACTTCTTTGTGGGCGACAGCAGCATTATGTGTGCGGATTATCCTTACAAGACGACGCCTGGTGATAATGTGTTCGTGATGCCGCCATTCAAAACAGTTGCTGAGGTCAAAAAAGCATGGAAGGTGCTGAAAGAAGGTGCGGAAATCAAAGAGGACTTGGATGAATGCTTCTTTGCGGAAATTTACGGGACATTGCGCGACAAGTATGGTATTAATTGGATGCTGATGATTGAGAAAAAGCCGGAATGCACTTGCACAGATGAATGTGCAAGTGGGTATAATCCAAAGTGTACTTGTATCCATCCGGAATGCCATTGCACTGAGAAGAAAAAGAAATAAGAGATTCAAAGAAAAAACGGAGAAATAATTCTCCGCTTTTTCTGGCTGCCTCGCTTGGATTCGAACCAAGATTAAATGCTCCAGAGGCATCCGTCCTACCATTAGACGACAAGGCAACGCCAGATGATTATATCATTTCTTCTTGTCTTCGGCAACGCCGTCTGTCTTGCCAGACACAGCTTTTTCGACGTCTTTGACGATTTTCTTGCCAGCCTTGACTACTTCTTTGGTAGCTTTGCGGGTTTCTTTTTCTACTTTGTCAAAAGTGTCAGCGGAGGATTTCTTGATGTCTTTGCGGACTTCATCACCAGTCTTAGGGGCGGTGAGAATGCCCGCCACGAAACCACCGACTGCGCCGATACCAGCACCGATGATTGCTCCAATTGCGAACTTACCAGCCTTACTCATGATTTCTTACCTTTCTTCTCGCCGACGCGAATATTAAATGTCTCGAGGACGGTCTTGATAATACCAGAGACGTTGGTCATATTACGAACATTGCGGGAAATCCCTTCGATGTCGTCAGCGATATCCTGACCTTTGAGGACGACGTTGCGGACGTCTTTGGTGAGCTCGATGAGCTTGACGCAGAGGATAATTGATACAATCAGAAAAATCAGAAGCGTGACGCTCAAAAATATTACTAATATCCATGCTGGTGTTTCCATATAATCTCTCCGTTATTTACTTATGATTTTACACTGTTTTGGGCAGAATGTAAAACATTAGCAAAAAGTGAGGCGACTGTAAGCGGACCGACGCCACCGATGCGAGGTGTGATAGATACGTCGCGGCGTTCGCGCAGCTTGTCTTCGACATCACCGACTACTACGCCGTGCTCGCTGGCGGTGCCGGCGTCGATCACTATGGAATTGTCACTGATCATCGAATCCTTAATGACATTTGGTACACCGGTGGCGGAGACAATCAGGCTATAGCCTGGCAGGTGCTCCTTGAGGTCGCGACCATCGGATTTACGGAATACTTCAACTTTGATTCCGCGTTCGCGCCACATCTTGGCGAGCGGCTCGCCAACCAGTTTACCGTAGCCGACTATTGCAATTTTGTGTTCTTTCAGGTTAATGTGATAGCCAGCGAGTAGAAGGTCAATTGCGGTAGCAGTGGCGCTGGAATACTTGCCGCGATCAGAGAGACCGTCGACGTCTTTGCTTGGTAAGATCTGGCCGACAATCGATTCCGTGCGATTCGGTTCGAGAATCGGAAGCTGGACAATCACTCCGTGGATGTCAGGGTTACGATTAATGCGATTAATCTCATGCAAGATATAATCAGTTGGAATGAAGCAGTCCTGGACTTCGACGCCGATTTCACGACCGTAGACGATCTTTCTAGTGACATATTTGTTGATTACATGGTTGTTTGAGTCGCGGATTATTACGAGTTTCGGGATGATTCCGTCGGCGCGCAAATCATAGGCGTCGCGAGCTTGGACGCCGCGCATCCTAGTAATGATTGGGTCTGAAGTGAGAATCATTTTTCCTTCTTATCGCTGGGGAGCGGGAATTTGAGCGCGAATTCGCGGACTTCTTGGCGAATCTTCGTTAGCTCTACGTGATTATCAATATTATCAATTGTGCGTTTCATCCAGTCGGCGAGCGTCACCATGTCGGACTCTACTAGGCCGCGAGTGGTAAGAGCGGGAGTGCCAAGGCGAATGCCGGAAGGCTTGAACGGTGGGAGTGGGTCATCTGGCACGGAATTGGCGTTCAGGGTGAGACCGATCTCGTCGAGGGCAATTTCGACTTTCTTGCCATCAAGGTTGAAACTTTTGTAAACATTGGCGAGAACGAGATGGTTCTCTGTGCCTCCGGCGATCAGCTGGAAGCCGCGGGACTTCAATTCTTCGGCGAGTTTCTTGGCGTTCTTAACAATCTGCGAAGCGTAGTCTTTGAACTCCGGCCGTAGCGCCTCCTCAAACGAGACAGCTTTTGCTGCGATGATGTGCATGAGCGGGCCGCCCTGGGTGCCTGGAAAGACACTGCGGTCAATCAACGTCGGAATATTCTCGAGGGTGCGCTCCGGGCGTTTGAGCGGGTTAGTGACTCGTCCACGGGACAGAATCAGGCCGCCACGGGGACCGCGCAGAGTCTTGTGTGTAGTGGTGGTGATTACATGGAAGCCGAAATCGAACGGATTTGGGTGCTGGCCGCCGACAATCAACCCGGCGACATGTGCCATATCGGCCATCAGCAAAGCACCGGACTTGAGCCCGATGTCAGCGATGCGCTTGAAATCTGGAATCAGCGGGTAGGCTGAGTAGCCAACTAGGATAATTTTGGGGTTATGTTCTTTAACCAGACGCTCAATTTCATCGTAATCAAATTGGCCGTCCGGCAAAGTCTTATAATTGATGAAGTTATAGACCTTGGCGCTGAGGGTGACCGGCGAGCCATGCGTAAGGTGGCCGCCGTGGCCTAAATCCATGCCGAGAATGGTGTCGCCGGGTTCGCACCAAGCGTTGTAGACAGCGACGTTGGCTTGGGCGCCGGAATGAGGTTGAACGTTGGCGTGATCAGCTTTGAAAAGCTGCTTAGCGCGCTCAATTGCGAGAGTCTCTACTTGGTCGGTGTTTTGTTGCCCGCCGTAATAGCGTTTGCCTGGGAATCCTTCACTGTATTTATTAGTGAGGACGCTGCCCATAGCTTCGAGCACGGCGCGAGAGACATAGTTCTCACTGGGGATGAGTTCTAATCCCTCGCGCTGGCGGGTTTCTTCGTCTCGAATAAATTGAAATATCTGATCCTTCATAATAATCTCCTAATTAGTTGATATAGTGGAAGGATAGATTTAGATCATATGCTTATCTCTTATTTAATATAGTCTTTGATATATTGTATCACGTCTGGCGCATAGTCTTCGTTGTCGAGGACGTAGCGGAGGTGTGCAAGGAAGTAATTCTTGGGGTCACCGGTGGTCATCCAATGGCCCTTGGTCTTCTCGACGTAAATTGGGTAGCGCTCAGCAATCTTGGTAATTGCGTCAACCGTCCAGAGCTCATTGTCGAGACCGGTATTAGTGGGGTTGAGGTATTCGAATACTTCTGGTGTGAGCAGGTAGCGGCCGTAACTTGCGAGAGTTGACGGGGCGTCATCCTCAGATGGCTTCTCGACGATAATGTCAAGCTGGTTGCTATTCTTGAGTTTAATAATCCCGTACTTGGTGACTTCGCTGCGGGGGATGTCCTGTGCCATGATGATGCCGTGAGCGTCTGGGCGCTTCTTGAACGACTCTACTAGTGCCTTGGCGTCGGATGCGCCAAATACGAGGTCGTCTGAGTAAATCGCGATGAAAGCTTCGTCATCACTGATGTAATCACGGGCTGAGACGATTGGAGAGCCGTTGCCATAAGGCAAGGATGGGTCTTGCTCAATCACGGTAATCTTTGGAAAGTCGAGGACCTGTTGGACTACGCTGTAGCGCTCTGACTTGCCCTGGCTAGATAACTGTTTGCGGATGCGGTTAACTGCGTTGTTGAAGTAATCTTCATAAATTGGTTTACCTTCGGGGGTAGCGACTACGATGATGTGCGTAATTCCGGCAGCGAGACACTCTTCGACGACTAACTGCATAACTGGACGATTACCAATTGGCAGCATTGCTTTGGGCACAGTCTTGGTAATCGGCAGATAGCGACTGGCAAATCCGGCGTCAGTAATAATTGCTTTGGTTGGTACTTTGTATTTCATAATTCCTTTGCTACAAAAAAGTTAGTTGGTATATAGTCTGATGTTTTATTGGTGAAGTAATTAGGATTCTCTGACACGGACGATAGCTGTATGACTCTCCCGATAGTAGTCCTGGAAAACGGGTTCTGGTGTCGTTCATAACTCAGACACAGATAGCCGATGACTCATCGACTAATTACAGTATAACATAATGTTTCATATAATTCGAGGCGTTGATGGCGATTACGGTTCCATTCGTCCACGGCCTGTGCAACTCCTGGAAGAGCTGGATTGCGATAGTCGTGAATCACTAGGATACCCTGGTCGCTCATGAGAGGGGAGACTAACTTGAGGCTATCTCGGATTGAACTATAGAAATCGCCATCCAGGAAGGCGAATGAGATACTGCTGGGCAAATCTGCTGGGTTGAGGTTGCTGAACCAGGCTTTCTTGATATGAGGAACCCTTAAGCCAGCACGCTGGAAACGGCGAATCAGGTCTGCTTTGGAAGTGGGTAGTTCGCCGGAGACAAAGCGGTCACCGAGTGCAGAGGAATCTTGTTGAGACTTGGGCGGGAGGCCGACAAATGAATCGTAAAGGTGGAGCTGTTTGCCGGAGCCTTTCAAAATGCGAGCAAGCTCGATGCTTGTGTCGCCCCGGTAACAACCCAGCTCTACGAAGTCACCGACGACAGCAAGCGCTTGCTGAGCCAGACTGATAATTCGTTCGGTTTCTTTGAGACTAACTTGTGGACTCTCACTCATAGAGAAACTGCATGGCGCGGTCTAGTTGCGGGTCAAGTTCGTGATTGATATCGTCGAAACTGCGCTCGACTTCAATGTCTGGCTTGATGCCTTCGCCATTGATATTGTAGCCCTTCGGGGTGTACCAACGCGCGATAGTGATTTTGATTTTAGCGCCGCCGGAAATATCTGCGAGGATCTGGACAGAGCCCTTGCCAAATGATTTCTCACCGATGAGGGTGGCTTTTTCGTAATCACGTAAGGCCCCTGCCATAATCTCTGCAGCTGATGCAGAAGAGCCATTAATTAGAACTACGGTGCGCTTGCCTGCCAGGATCGCTGCGCCGGATTTAGCATAGTATCTTTCGTCGGAGAAGCCGGTGCTCGAGCGCTGTTCCATCACGAGCTCGCCGTCTATCCAAAGACCAAGCACGCCTTGAGCTGCATCGACGTAGCCGCCACCGTTGCCGCGGAGGTCTACGATGATGCGGTCGATGCCGCGGCGATTGATTTCATCGGCGATTTCGCGTGCTAGATTTGATGTGTCACGATCAAAGCGGCTAATGGTCATAATTGCAACATTACCTATGTAATCGACGTAGACGCTGATATTATTAATCTTTTCTCTGGTCATTGTGAAATCGAGCTCTTCTTTGCCGCGGACGACGGTGACAGTGACTTCTGTACCGACTTCGCCGCGAATCTTGGTGGCAATCTCTTCTGGTTCGAGACTATATACTTCTTCCCCGTTGACCTTGTAAATAACATCTCCAGCCAACATACCAGAACGGCGAGCAGGATTGTCGGGAAGAGTACGCAGAACCTTCACGAAGCCGTCACGCTGCCCCATCTCAACACCGATGCCAGCGCCCACATCACCACTAAGGCTATTATTGAAATCGGCTGCTTCAGAAGCATTCATAAATACCGTGTACCTGTCGCCAAGTGAGGCAGCCATCCCGCGCTTCGCTCCCTCTAGGAGTAGTTTCGTGTCGATCTCACCGTCATAATGATATCTGAGCGTACGGTATACTTCGTCGAGCGAACTGTAGTCGAGCGGTGAGGCTGGCGTGCGACCGCCTAGATACATACCGAAATTATTAACGAGCGAATGCCAGTTGTTCCCGACTAGTCCACCCAAGATGAGGGCCACAAAAACTGCGATAATCGAGCCACCCAAAGTAACTTTCTTTTCTTGCCAATTTTGGTTTTGAGACATGTGTCTATTGTAACACGATTAGCGTAGGTCGAAATAAATATAAGTGGCTTGGTTGGCCGCTAGCCAACCGCCGGAAAGCGAGGCGTTGCGTTCGCTATAATCACCCCATTTGACGTTGTATTCAGATACCCAGACATGCCCGTTGCCGTCGATGTATTCAACCCAGCCAACGTGCCCGTAGCCGGTTGGGTCTTGCCACGATGCGACCGAGAAGATGCGCGGCTCGCGGCCCATCGGAACGTATCCAGCTAGTGCACTAGGCCATTCGCCGCCGTTGAGGCTTACCCAATAAGGGACGAGATTGCGGACCTTAACACCGTAGAATTGTTCGACTTTGAAGGCTGCGTAGCTGGTGCACTGGCAGACGTACATACCCCACTCATCAGTGAAAGTGCTATTAATACCGGGGCAGCCGTTGCGGTAGGTGTATCCACCTTTATCGCCACTAAACATGCCATCATACATACCGCCGCCGAGCTGAGACATTATTTGGCTCATGTAGAGGGTTAGCTCGAGTCGCTGCTGATAAGCCGCGTTGCGATCGGCAGCAAACTGCGCCTGTTGTTGCCTGTTAGCGTTAATGATGCGGTTTAATTCTTCCGTGCGTTTCACGGCGAATAGTTTCTGCGCGTTAAGCGTGTCTTGCTTGGCCTGAAGCTCATTAAACTTGCGTTCGAGTTTTGCTTTGGCTTCTTTCACAGACTCTACGGCTTTGGCCAAGCCGTCGGTGGCAGCGGTGAACTTAGTAGCATTATCGACGAAGCTTGAGAAAGAACTGCTAGATGCAATACGCTCAATCATTGAGACATCTTGGGTGAGATAAAGGTCTACTAGGGTGGTGGAAATCGCAGTCTGAGTGTTTGCGATTTTCTTCTCGATGGTCTCAATTTCTCCCTGGAGCTGTCGAATTTCGATCTCGAGAGTCTCAATCTGGACCTCGAGCTGTTCAACTTCGATTTGGAGGAGCGCCTTCTCGCGCTCAAAGCCTTCGTTTTCACTGGCGATGGCTTGCGCCTTACGGGCAAGTTCGGCTTCGCGATTGCGAAGAATCGCGATTTCGCGATTTAGATTGGCGACATCTTCGTAGCTATAGGCGTCTGCGTCTTGGGTTGGATAGAAGTGTGGGATGGCAGCAATAATTGTGAGTGAGACGAGCCCAAGTGCGAGGATCCGTTTGAGGGTTGTGTTGTGGAATCTCATGAACGTATTATAGCACAGTTTATCTGAAAATGCTAGTGCTTAGCGGTCTTTCAAGTACTTGCGAGCTGCGAGCAAGGCTGAGCAAACACCAATCATGCCGCCTATAAACATAACGCCAGCAACCGCTAGGTACAAATATGCGTGTAATAGGTTGAGTGTAGGGCCAACAACGACACCATAACGACCGAGCGGCTCCTCAAGCAGGAACAGGGCGCCCGAGACCATAATGACTGTAATACCGGCGCTGATAATTCCGTACATCATCGCTTCGATTAGGAACGGGCCGCGAATAAAGCTCTTGCTGGCGCCAACTAGCTTCATCATGTAAATCTCTTCGCGACGGTTAAAGATAGCCATACGGATGGTGTTGAATATGATAAGCGCGGCAACCACCGCAAAAACGACACCGAGAATAATGCCGATTCTCTCGACAAATTCGGTTGTGCCGGTGATTTTGTTAATTGCTTCAAGGCGCTCTTCGTAATTTTCTGAGCTATAAGTCTCGTCTAATGCCGCAATAATGTCGGGGTTGCTGCCAAGATATTCGTTGAGTTCGGCGCGTTCGGACAAGTTTTGCATGTAGACGTTGATTATCCAAGGGTAGAGATTCTCGACTTCGCGCAGCTCGGCAATCACGCTCTCATCGAGCCCCTTATCTCGAAGACGCTTAATATTTTCCTCAGCGGCTTCGTCTGGAGAAGTGGTACGGAGATGCTCGATACTTTTTAGCGAGAGCAACTCGCCTTCAATCCTCTTGACTACTTCATACGGGGTGTCGGTCTTAAGGTAAAGTGAGATGTCAATGTTGCGCTTAATCTCGCTGACGGTGTCATCTAAGATAAAACGCGAAACAAATGTTGTGCTAACAATAATCAACGCGATGGTCATGACGAAAATCGCGGCGATGGTCAGCCAAGCGTTGCGGGCAATTCCCTTGATACCATATTTGACGATGCGAGCGGAGTTACGGACGTGAGCTTTGCGGGTATGTTTGAGCGCCTTGAGCCGCTTTTTGCGCGTGATGCGTTCTTCGCGGGTAATCTTGCTCATGCTTTGTCGCCTTTCAAGATATTACGTTTAACGGCGTGCCCAGGGGACTTAACTTCCCTAACTGGCTCAGTGACATCGAGAGTGTATTTGCCGGATTCCTTCTGGTCAACGATGATTTTACCGTCACGGATCGTCACGACACGCGTGCCGAAGTCATCGACAATCATCTTATTGTGAGTGGTCACAAGCACTGTAGTGCCGAGTTGGTTGATTTTGGTGAGCAGGGCCATGATTTCGCGGCTGGTTTCGGGGTCGAGGTTGGCGGTCGGCTCGTCAGCGATCAAAATTTTAGGCTGGCGTGCAACTGAGCGGGCAATCGCGACGCGCTGCTTCTCTCCGCCGGCGATTTGGTCTGGAAAATGGTTTTCCTTGCCAGTCAGACCGACAAGGTCAATAATCTTGGGCACGGTGCGCTTGATTTCTGAGTTGCTAGCGCCGACAATCTCAAGTGAAAAGGCGATGTTCTCGAAGACCGTGCGAGTTGGGAGGAGTTTGAAGTCTTGAAAAACCACGCCGATGCGACGGCGTAGGTGTGGAATGTGTTTTTCTTTGAGGTCATCGTAGTCGATGCCGCCAACGATGATTTTACCTGAATCTGGAATTTCTTCGTGTGTGAGCATACGGATAAGAGTAGATTTGCCCGCGCCGGACCTACCGATTATGAAGAGAAACTCTCCGGGATCAACTTGTAGAGAAACATTATCAAGTGCCGGCGTCGCGTGCAAACTATAACGTTTGCTTACTCGGTCTAAGAGTATCATGCTGCTATTGTAATACGGTTTTGATTATCTCGTCAAGTTTGGCTTGGGTTTCAGGGATAGTGCCGTCGTTTTGGATATAGTAATCAGCGTAGGCGATAGGGCCGCCCTTCTCGAGGTTCTCGATTTCGGTCCAGTCGCGTTGGCGGATTTCTTCGAGAGTAAATGGTCGGTCGGGACGATTGGCAACGCGGTCATAACGGATGGATTTGGTGGTGATAACAGCAATTGTGATTAGATCACTCTCAAATTCTTTGCGCAAGATTTTATACTCGGTCCAGCTGTAGACTCCGTCGAGAACGATGCGACGTTGGCCGGCTTCGATGAGGTTTTTGGCCTCTTCCATGGCACGCTTGACCACGAAATCCGGGCCTTCTTCTTCACGGATTTTTTCGCGAAATTCGCGCTGGCTGTCGGGCGTAATTTCGATGCCGCGCTTATCCATTTCCTTGTAAATAATGCCGCCGAAATAAACTTTGGCCCATCCTTGCTCGGTCAGATGCGAAACTATTTCGCTCTTGCCGCTTCCGGACATGCCAACGATTGCTAATAACCTCACTTGACTCATCATTGGCAAGTATAGCAGATTTGCTTACGCCTTCACAATGATGATATAGTACCCGTATGAGTAGAAATTTTTTCAAACCAGAAGATGATTTAGACTCACTAATTCGTAAGGAACTGCCTAAGGTTACGTCAACTAGACAGATACTGACGGGCTGGACGAACATAGTGATTGAAGCAGAAACTAAGGATGACGGAAATTACTTTTTCCGCTTCCCGCGCAACCCATTTTGGGCCAAGATGATCCGCAAAGATGCGGCATTTTGCCAATTTGTGGAGGGGAGAACATCATTTTACACACCATCAATGAGGCTCGGGACTGACGCCAAAGGACGTCCGTTCTCTATCCACAAGAAAATCGAAGGATACTCGATGACTGATCGAGTTTATAACTTGTCTCATACGACTCTGACCGCAGCGGCGCATGACTGTGCGAAGTTTGTGTACGAGCTTTCGAGATTGTCGTTGCCTAAAACTCCAAAGCGCATTCATTATCCGCTGACCGATTTCTTGCGCGAGCTAGACGAGCGACACTACGACGAATGCTCTCATATTCCAGAAGACCACGATTATATCGCCGATACCGACAATGGCATGGTAGTGCACGGCGACCTCAACTTCGGCAATATTTTGTTGGATGAGAACGATAAAATGGTAGCGGTGCTGGACTTCTGTTTTGCCGGCACTGGCAACCCCAATATGGATATCTCGCGAATTTTGTCACGCCCAGCTCCTGAGGATTTCGAGAAAGAATTCTTGGCAGAGTATGAACGCCTGTGCGGCGGCGATTTAGACCGTGAGCAGGTAGCGAAGATGACGCAGATCTGGCGTCGCATCGACTCCGGTTACGTCGGACATATCCAACGCGCTCACCCAGAGATTATTCTGCCGAAGTTCTAAGGTATTTGATTTTTGCTTCTCGGAGTTTATCTTCCGATGGGGTTTTGGCTGGCATCTTTGTGATTTGCTGGTATTCGCGGATAGCGGCAAGCGAGCCGACGACGGGGCCGTCATATACGGGTTTGAGTTTGAACGCCGACCAGACGGAGATTCGGGTGTCTGGAAAGTTCTCGACGTAGAAGTCGAGAGCAGCCGCAGTAGCGCGCCAAAACTCGGTGGCAGTAGAAGTACGGACTTTGCGGTCGACACGTTTGCCGATGAATGAATCAGATATTTCCTTGCTGACTGCCATCATGGCGATACGAGAATCATAACCGTAGGCTGTGAGCAGCTGCATCAGAATCCCTTCGATGAAGGGGTCAAGCAGAGTGACGTCGAGGATGATATCCCAACCTTCAGAGATAAGAGCCTTGAGCGAGAGGAACATCAGGCAGACGCTGAATTCATTGGTCGACTCGCGGATGTTCTCGATACCAAAGCGCTCGAGAATCTGGTCCTTGTAGGGGTGATAATCGACAAAGAGCCGGGCGGCGATCAGAATCGGCTTGGCATTCTGCGCCTCATAGTAGGCAGTGACGGCGGGCAAGAGCTGGGTGGTCTTGCCGGTGCCAGACTGGCCGGCGATGCGGTAGAACTTGCGGTTTTTGGTGGCGTCGGCGGTGAAGTCAA
>Ga0123356_10000814_pt1 | contig 34677 bp, 27 predicted proteins | sample TergutEmb28metaG_2_FD_92546 | JGI IMG/M metagenome (GOLD analysis project Ga0123356, IMG submission 92546) | Embiratermes neotenicus P3 segment gut microbial communities from Petit-Saut dam, French Guiana - Emb289 P3 | ecosystem: Host-associated > Arthropoda: Insects > Digestive system > Gut ...
GTGCTGTCCATGATCCAACGCTTGTTCAACGGCTTGCGCCATTTGCTGCTGGCCGGGGCGGCGGCTGCCGCCCAGCTGGTTGATCGCCCTGTCCAGTAGCCGCACGGCCTGGCTTGGCCCTACAGTTTGCCTGCTTGGGGACGGTCCTTGGTTCACACTTCAAGCCTAGAGGCGACCACCGACATCGTCTCACCTATCCACAAACCCCAGGTCAAAGGCCACTTTTTGCTTCGGTTGGACGCCAGCGGTGGCCAGAGGCGGGGCGTGGTTGGCCACTCCGGTTAGCTGGTCCAGGCATCCTGCCGGCGAATGAAGTCCGCCATTGCCGGCACCGAGAACTTCACAATGCCGTGTTCCGGCGCGTAGACCAGTCCCTTCGCCATTAGTTTGGCCCTAACAGGCCCAACGCCGGCAATGGTCCTGCCTAGGCGATCAGCAATTGTGGCGGTGGCCGAACCCTGGTCCCCATCTTTGGCCATAGCTGCCAAGTAGTCACGCTCAGACTTGGTGGCCCGCTCCCAGCGTGCTGGGAAGAACCCACCGTCCAACGCGGCGGCTCCCATCATCACGGCATTGACGGCATCATGCCTGGTAAATGGGCTGGCCTGCGCCAGTTCCCAGATTGCCTTGCCATACTCCTGGAGAAAATAGGGATAGCCGTTTGACGCCTCTACCAGCACCTGAACCGCCTCCGGGCTGAATGCCGCGCCAGCTCCTTCAGCCGGACGAACCAGAGCGGCTGTGGCAGCCTCTGGTGAGAGCGGACCAATCTCACTGTAGGCAAACAGGCGCTCCGCATAGGTTCGGATGTCACTGAGGCGCCTGGGCAGATTGGGTAGACCCGCACCAATGACAAAGACAGGCCATTCCTCCTGGTTCGCCCGGTGCTGCATGGCAAGCACCGCTGCGGCGAAATCCGAGTCTAAGTCCTGCATTTCGTCAATGAAGACGGCGAATCCAAGACCACGCTTGGTCAGATCATCCGAAATGTCGCTAGCCAACTCGATAAGGTCTTGGGTGGCGTCCCCAGTGTCGGCCCGGCCCTTGGTGGGTTCAACCCCCAAGGTCAGGCCGGTTAGGCCAACACTCAGCGAGAAAGAACTGATGGAGCCCAGTGAGCTACGCAACGGGTGCCGGTCCATTAGCTTCTTCTTGCGTGCGGCCAAGACCAAATCGCGGGCGAAGCGCTGCCTAGCAACTTCATGACCACGCTGAGTTGGTGCGGCTTCAAGACTCACGGTCAACCAGTCCGCCACCACCGCCTGACGCCGCAACTCGGTCAGGAGCACCGTCTTGCCAACCCCTCGCAGACCCCAAAAGCACGGGGGTCGGCTTTTCAGCTGGCGCTTAGTCCGCTGGATGGCTATGTCCATCTGGGCAAGCTGCCTGTCCCTGCCAACCATGGCTGGCGGCCTGACGCCCGCGCCTGGGGCGTAAGGGTTCAGCGCCGGATCCATATAGCAAAATATACCTGCGTATAGCCGATTGGGCTATACCAGCACATATTTCCCTATACTTTCGCTCATTATTCCTCTGACCAGCCAGTATGGGATGCGGCCCCGGCCTGGAGTGGTGGGCCACCCCGCCCCTCCGGCGGCGCCGCATCGGTGAGACACCTTGATTCAGGTGGTACACTTGGATCATGCCAACAACTCGGCCGCGCCATCAGGTCACAGAGACCCCTAATGTCCAGCGCGCCATTGACCTGGCTGCCAAGCGGTGGCCAGACAAGCCACGTTCAAAACTGGTAATAGACCTGATAGAGGCCGGCGCTCGCAGCATCGAGATTGAGCTTGACCAGGCCCAAGCCGAACACCGTCGGGCGGTGGAAGCTGCCGCTGGGTCAATGACTGGCATGTTTGGTCCGAACTTCCTGGAAGAACTGCGCAAGGACTGGCCCGATTGATCACGCTTGACGCCAGTTGTCTGATCGCGTTCTTTGACAAGAACAACTCTCACCATCAGCGGGCCGTAGGCATCCTCGATCGCTGCCAAGCCAATGAGACCCAGGTCCACACCATCAACCTGGCCGAACTCTTGGTTGGCGCGCTTCGGTTGGGGCAGGTTACCGAGACTATTGCCCACCTAGAGGCCATGGGCGTTCTGACCATAAGGCCGTTGTCAGAAGAGGCTCTCCGTCTAGCTGAGCTACGTCACCGCACGGGCTTGAAACTACCCGACTGCTGTGCCCTACTGGCAGCCAAGACCAGAGGCCTCACCCTGGCCACCTTCGACACCGCCCTGGCCAAGGCCGCTCGGCAGCAAGGCATCACGGTGATTGACTAACTGCCGCCCTGGTGCCAGGCACCGACGCGCAGGTCAGCTGCCGGCAACACCCACAAACCTAGGCAAGCGCCGCCGCCACCGGCACGCTGGAGTAACCCCAGGCTTCAGCCACCGGCGCACAGGTCAGCAGACCTTCGTGAGTGGACAAACCTTCAGCCAGAGCGGGGTTGTCCAGCATAGCTTGACGCCAACCCTTGTCAGCAATCTGCTGCACGTAACGCAACGTTGAATTAGTCAGTGCATAGGTGGAGGTCACCGGCACCGCGCCAGGCATATTGGCCACCGCGTAGATAACGGCGTTACCCGCCTTGAAGGTTGGCTCGGCGTGCGTGGTGGGATGCGAATCTTCGAAGCAACCACCCTGATCCACCGAGATGTCCACCCAAACCGAACCCGGTTTGGCCTCTTCCAGCATTTGGTGAGTCACCAACCGCGGCGCCCGCGCCCCGGGCACCAACACCGAACCAATCACAATGTCAGCGTCAGCCACTGCTTGACGCACCGAGTACGCAGTCGAATACAGCGTCTTGACCTGGCCGTTGAACTCTGAATCGAGCTGCGCTAGACGTTCCAGCGAAATGTCCAGCACGGTGACATCGGCCCGCAGGCCATGGGCCATTTGAGCGGCGTTGGCTCCAGCCACCCCAGCCCCCAACACCACCACTTTGGCGGGCGGCACACCCAACACCCCCGAAACCAACACGCCATCTCCGCCAAAATGCCTAAGCAGCGCATGCGAACCAACCAGCAGGCTCATCCGCCCAGCCACCTCTGACATGGGAGCCAGCAACGGCAACGCGCCGTTGGCCAGTTGCACGGTCTCATAGGCAACGGAGGTGGTCTTTGAGGCCAACAGTGCGTCGACCTGTGGCTGGTCGGCCGCCAGGTGCAGGTAGGTGAATACCACTTGACCGGCCCGCAGGTAAGGATATTCGCTGGCCACCGGCTCTTTGACCTTGACAATCAGCTCAGCGTCAGCCCAAACGCTATCCACCCCAAGCAGGGTGGCGCCGGCCGCCAGGTATTCAGCGTCGGACAAGCGCGAGCCCACACCAGCCCCGGCTTCCACCAGCACCTCATGGCCACGCTCCACCATGTCATGCACCCCAGATGGCGTCATGCCCACCCGGTTTTCCTGGCTTTTGACTTCCTTTGGAACCCCAATTTTCATTGCCCCTCCTTTTCCCCGCCGGACCTCTCCGGTTCGATGCCTGACCCAAAGCCTGACCTCAAGCCTGTCCGTGCTGGCTGCAACCGCCTCTCAGCAGTCTCAACACCCCAGCGTCACCAGAGCGAACGCCAAAGTACCATGAGCGGCCCATAATACGGTGGTCTGTTCCAGTGTTTCTTGACCCGTTCGCGGCCAAACCCCAGTGCCGCACGGCACCAAACACCCAGCCCAGACGCTCAAGTTGGGCTCTTGGACCCATTAGTTTCAACCGCCGGCCGTGTCCCAAGGAAGGCCCGCCATCGCGCAATTGACTGGCGTCAGCCCGGATCGATCGCCAGTCCGGGACCAAGGACAAAAGCGGCCCCCTCGACCTTTGCCCGCCCGCCACGAGGCGCCCACCGGGCGCAAGAACAACCCACAGATACCTGGTGTGGGACGCAAAGGCCAGGCCAGCGCCTAACCCACGGTCCGGCATCGGCCCAAAACCGATGCACCAAGGTGTCGCGCTAATCGCTAAGATCGGCCAAGCGAACCAGCGAGACAACCGAAAGGCACCGCCGTGACCACTTTCAAGCCCTATCTGCGCCAGCACCCCGACCAGGACGGCTACTTCGGGCCCTACGGTGGCATGGCCGTACCACCGCACCTGGCTGAGGAAATGGAGCGGACGTACCAGGCCTACCAGACCATTGGTAACAGCCACGACTTCATCATGAAGCTGCGCGACATCCGCACCCACTTCCAGGGCCGCCCCACCCCGGTTTACTACGCCAAACGCCTCACCGAGCAGGTCGGCGGAGCGCGCATCTATCTCAAGCGCGAAGATCTGAACCACACCGGTGCCCACAAGCTCAACCACTGCATGGGTGAAGCCCTGCTAGCCAGTTACCTGGGCAAAAAGAAGCTGATCGCAGAGACTGGCGCCGGCCAGCACGGTGTGGCCCTAGCCACGGCGGCGGCCTTTTTCGGCTTGGAGTGCGAAATTCACATGGGTGAGGTCGACATTGCCAAAGAACACCCCAATGTGGTGCGTATGGAGGTGCTCGGCGCCACAGTAGTGCCGGTCAGCTTTGGTCAACGCACCCTCAAGGAGGCGGTCGACTCGGCCTTCGAGGCTTGGTTAGCAGACACTGACACCGCCATGTACGCCATCGGCTCGGTGGTTGGCCCCCACCCCTTCCCCTTGATGGTCCGGGATTTCCAGGCGGTGGTAGGGGTTGAGGCTCGAGCTCAATTCCAGGAGATGACCGGTTGGTTGCCTGACCACGTGGTGGCCTGCGTGGGTGGTGGTTCCAACGCCATGGGGATTTTTAGCGGCTTCCTCGATGACCCTTGCGAACTGTGGGGGGTTGAGCCGCTGGGTACGGGCGCCAAGCTGGGAGAACACGCCGCCTCGCTGACCTACGGGACAGAGGGCGTGATTCACGGTTTCAAGACTGTGGTGTTAGAGGACGATGCCGGACAGCCGGCTCCCGTACATTCAGTCGCCTCAGGCTTGGACTACCCAGGGGTGGGTCCGGAGCACGCTTACCTCAATAAGACCCTGCAACGCACCAATGCTGTAGGCGCCACCGACGATGCCGCAGTCAGGGCGTTCTACCAGCTCAGCCGGTCGGAGGGGATAATCCCAGCCCTTGAATCAGCCCACGCCGTGGCCTTTGCCACCGAGTTGGCTGCCCAGCGGCCCTACCAGTCAATCTTGGTCAATCTCTCCGGCCGGGGGGATAAGGACCTGGATTACGTCTACCAGAACTACCCGCCAGAGCGTTATACCTAAGACCCGGCAGGGGCAATGCCGTTTCAGGGCGCCAATCAGCAGCGCGCCCTGACTACTGGCACGAAAGTCAAGACCAGCACCTGTTGCAAGACAGGTTCCAACGTCCCTTCGGCCAGACCTGCCAGTTCAGATAGGGTGGCCAAGTCCGCTAGAGGGAGAGACACTGGCAGGCAGCAAGATCATTGACGCGAATGGAGCGGCACCATGCGAATCGCCATCAAGAGCGACCTTCTGCAGATTGACAAAGAAGGCAACATCACGGGCCACAGTGCCGGTGAATACCTGGTGCTGCGCCTCATCAGAGTCTTCCCTGACCCTATTTTGATTGGCCCTAGGACGCAGCGCTTCGAGGACTTTGATGTCATGCCAATCGAGTTGATTGACGCCGAGAACACGGTGGTCATCAACATGGACGTGATCGATTCAACCGCCGTGTGGGCTGCCCTGCGTCAAAATTGCGCTGAACCGAAGCTGATGAACTTTGTTTGGTGGGACACCAACCGCTACCAAACCATGGTCGAACTAGCCACATTGGCGCTCTCAGCTGCGCTGTTTCCCACTTTCTGCAACTCTGAACGCACGGCCCACGCCATCAAGGAAGGCGTGCGCCGCTTGGTGGTCACTCCCTTAGCCGAACGCGCCAAAATGAGTTGGGTCAACTTGGGCATTCGACTGGACCGGGTCCAGCCGCGCCAGGAACCAGAAATACCGGTGGTGCTCTACCCCGCCATTTACCTCTCCGAACGCAAACAGCCGCAACGCTTCATTGATGTGGTCTCCAAAGTGGCCAAACGGACCGACATCATGGTCGAAGCCCGATTGGTTGAATCCCACCTGATCAGCCCCTTAGCCATGCAGCTGTCACGTCACCGCTGGACCTGGGTGGGGCCGCTACTGCCCACCCGCGGTGAATACTGGCAGGCGTTGAGCCGCACCACTGCCTTCTTGGCCACTGCTAGGGAAGAAAGCTACGGCCTGGAATACATTGAGGCTCTGACCGCCGGTGCTATTGGGGTTTTCCCCAACGCCGAGTGGGCCAGGGCCATCTTGCCGGAGAGCTACCCGTTCTTCTACAACACCATGGCTGAAGCCGAGAACCAACTATTCAAGGCCGTCACCGAGACGGCCACCTGCCGGGCGCAAGTCGATCAAACGGCCGGCGGCTCGTTGGCCGAGTGGCTGCGGGAACACCATGATCAAGACGCTTTCGAAAGCTCGATCGTCAGCCACGTGGAACGCTGGTTTGGCGTCAAGGTGTAACCAAAAAGGCTGCCAAAGAACCGAGGTGTGGCCGCCCAAGGGCCGGCCGGGCGGGATGAGCTGCCAGACTCTAAGACGGAGACTGACCAGATTGTGGCCAAAACTTGGGCGCAACCACTTTTTGCGGGCATACTTAGGACTCCGGTCCCGGTTGCGCCTCGCAGCCAAACCGGATTCGTTGCTAGTGCTGACCGGCCCAACTAGGAGCAATGGCCATGTCACAACTCATTCTTCCAGGACTTCGAACCACCACCGCAGCTGGTTGGGAAGTGAGCCTTGATCCACGCCACACCGTCATTGCGGCCATTGTCGCAGTGGTAGCCCTGGGCGCCTTGGCCTTCGCTTTTGTGCTGCGCCGCCGGGTGCTGGCGGCTGACCAAGGCACCGAGTCAATGCGCCAGATCGCCGCGGCGGTCCAACAAGGCGCCACTGCCTATCTACGCCGTCAATTCCGCACACTGGCCCCGTTTGTGGTCATTGTGGTGGTGCTGCTGTCTTTCTTGCCTGGCAGTGGCCCGGTGCGGGCCGGCCGGTCGGTGGCGTTTTTAGTAGGGGCAGGCTTCTCTGCCTTGATTGGTTACCTTGGCATGTGGCTGGCGGTGCGCGCTAACGTGCGGGTGGCGGCGGCCGCCTCGCTGCCTGACGGCAAACGCAAAGGGGCTGATCTAGCCTTCAAAACCGGTGGCGTGGTGGGCCTAGGTACGGTGGGGCTGGGCCTGTTGGGGGCCGCGACCGCCGTGCTGGTCTACCGGGCTGATGCGGCCTACGTGCTGGAAGGCTTCGGCTTTGGGGCTGCCCTTTTGGCCATGTTTATGCGTGTGGGTGGGGGGATCTTCACCAAGGCGGCCGATGTCGGCGCTGACCTAGTAGGCAAGGTTGAGAAGGGTATCCCGGAAGATGACCCCAGGAACGCAGCCACCATTGCCGACAACGTTGGGGATAACGTGGGGGATTGCGCTGGCATGGCGGCCGACCTGTTTGAGTCTTATGCCGTCACGCTGGTGGCTTCACTGATCTTAGGCCGGGCCGCCTTTGGCGCCGACGGTTTGATCTTCCCGCTGATTGTGCCGGCCATCGGCGCCGTGACCGCTGCCATTGGCATCATGATCACCCGCGTGCGTGGCGAGGAATCTGGCCTGACGGCCATCTACCGGGGCTTTTATACCTCGGCTGTGATAGCAGCAGTGCTGGTGGCGGTGGCGGCATTCTGGTTCTTGCCTTCAAGCTTCGCCGCCTTCGGTAACGACCGGATTGATCTGGGCACCGCTGACCCACGCTGGCCGGTGATTGGCGCGGTGGTGATTGGCATTGTCTTGGCGGGCCTGATTTTGTGGATGACCGGCTATTTCACGGGCACCACCAGCCGGCCGACCAAACACGTCGCCAAGTGTTCTGAGACTGGCCCAGCCACCGTGGTGCTGGCTGGCATTGGGGTTGGTTTCGAAAGTGCCGTCTACACCTCCGGCACCATCGCGGCAGCCCTTTGTGGCTTGTTCTTGCTGTCAGGCGGTAACTTCCTGGTCGCTTTGTTCTTGGTGGCTCTAGCCGGCTGTGGATTGTTGACCACCGTGGGGGTGATTGTGGCCATGGACACCTTCGGTCCGGTCAGCGACAACGCCCAAGGCATAGCCGAAATGTCCGGGGATGTGGGCCCGGAGGGCGCCAAGGTACTGACCGATCTGGACGCGGTGGGCAACACCACCAAAGCCATCACCAAAGGCATTGCCATCACCACCGCCGTCTTGGCCGCCACCGCCCTGTTTGGCGCCTATAACGATGCGGTACAAACCGCCATCGCCAATCTTGAAGCGGAAGGACGTAAGGTACCCGGTCTTCTCCTGGACGCGATGCAAACCTACGAGCTGATCCAACCGGTCACCTTGGTGGGTGTGATCCTGGGGGCAGCCGTGGTCTTCTTGTTCTCTGGCTTGGCGGTTGACGCGGTCACGCGAGCAGCGAGTGCTGTGGTGCTGGTGGTGCGTCGTCAATTCAACGAGGAACCAGGCATTATGACCGGCCAGGTCAAGCCGAACTATTCGGAAGTGGTTGACATTTGCACCAGGGACTCTTTGAAAGAGTTGCTGGCCCCGGGCATGTTGGCGGCGTTTGCCCCCATTGCGGTGGGTCTGGGGTTGGGGGCTGGTCCCTTGGCTGGGTTCCTGGGCGGAGCCATCACCACTGGCTTGCTGATGGCGGTGTTCTTGTCCAATTCCGGTGGAGCTTGGGACAACGCCAAGAAACTAGTTGAGGACGGCAAGTTTGGCGGCAAGCACTCTGAAGCCCACGCCGCCACTGTGATTGGCGACACGGTGGGCGACCCGTTCAAAGACACCGCTGGCCCGGCAATAAACCCGCTGATCAAGGTGATGAACCTGGTCGCAGTGCTGGTAGCACCGTTGGTGGTGACCATGTCGCTGTCGGCTCACGCCAACCACGTACTGCGGGTCGGGTTGGCCTCGGCAGCTGGGATTCTGGCCATCTTGCCAGTGATTGCCTCGCGCCTGCGGGCGGCCCGCCTGGACAAGATGAACCGGCAAGAGCTAGAGCGCGAACTGATCGAATTCACCGGTGGTTGGCTGGGCTAGTATCCTGGGGCGCCCAAAAAGTACTGCCCAGGGTACAGGCTTACCAGCCGCGAGCCGCCCACACCGGCAGATAGACGCGTTCTTCGCCAATGGTGGTTGACCGGCCGTGGCCGGGCAGCACCTTGGTGTCGTCGGCAAAGACTTCGAATAGTCGGTTTTTGACGTCTGCCAGGAGTGCTCCAAACCGCTCTGGGTCACGGTCGGTGGCACCCACGCCGCCGGGAAATAGGCAATCGCCGGTGAACAGATGGGTCGGCATGTCTGGTTCTGAGTAGGCCAAAGCTATGCCACCTGGAGTGTGGCCCCGCAGTGCCACCACTTGCAGGTCAAAGTCCCCCACGGTCAACTGAGCGCCGTGATCGACCGCTTTGACCCCAGTGACCTGAGCGGCCTGTTCAATGGCTGCCACATCACCGCGACCCGCCACCAGGGTGGCGCCTGTGCTGCGGGCCATGTCACCCAAGGCGCGCAAGTGGTCCCAGTGACCGTGGGTGGTAACAATCATGGCCAGTTGAGGCTGGGGGGTGTCTTCGGCAGCCGTTAGGAGCAGCTGGTGGATGGCGCCTGGGTCGTCTGCCGCGTCAATCAGCACCTGCTGGCCAGTGGCCTTGGAGGTGAGCAGGTAGACGTTGTTGTCCAGAGCCGACACGGCGGTCTGGCGAATGGTCACGGTTGACGAGTTGGCAAGCAGCACCCCTCCAGAGTAGTCACCAAAGACCCAACTTGGCGCTAGGTGGCCTAGACCACTAGCCACACAGATTCGAGTGAATGCGCACAACCAGGGCATTGAGCTGTTGGCGAAGACCCACCCTCAGCAGAGCTGGATCTGGTATGGGTCAAATAGTCCTGATCGAAGTCTCTTGGTTGAAGCGGTTTTTTCGCACTAAAGTTTGCAGAGGAATTTCCGCGGCGCTGTGCCCCCCGGCGGTTCGGGCGGCGGCCAAACCAATAATCGATGGGAGACGCTTATGAACCGACGGATCGAACAGGTTCTGGCAATGGTGAAACATCGCAACCACCACGAACCGGAGTTCTTGCAGGCGGTCGACGAAGTATTCGCCTCGTTAGACCGCTTTTTTGCACGCCAGCCGCAGTGGCTGGGCAGTGGCTTGATGAACCGTCTGGTTGAACCAGAGCGGCAGATCATGTTCCGCGTGCCCTGGGTTGATGATGAAGGTGTGGTGCAGGTCAACCGGGGCTACCGGGTGGAGTACAACTCCGCGCTTGGTCCCTACAAGGGCGGTTTGCGCTTCTCCAAGACTGTCAACCTGGGCATCATTAAGTTCCTGGGCTTTGAACAAGTGTTGAAGAATTCGCTGACTGGCCTGGCCATGGGCGGCGGCAAGGGCGGGTCAGATTTTGACACCCATGGCAAGTCAGACGGCGAGATTATGCGCTTCTGCCAGTCCTTCATGACCGAATTGTTCCGGCACATTGGCGACCACACAGATGTGCCGGCGGGCGACATTGGCGTGGGCGGCCGCGAGATTGGCTTCCTTTACGGCCAGTACAAGCGCCTGGTCAACCGCTTCGAGGCCGGGGTATTGACCGGCAAGGGTTTGGCCTGGGGCGGTTCCCTGGTCCGCACCGAAGCTACTGGCTATGGCACCGTGATCTTTGCGGACCAGATGCTCCAGCGCCTAGACAAGCAACTGGCGGATCAGCGCATCACCGTTTCTGGTTCGGGCAACGTGGCCATCTACGCGGTTGAAAAGGCCCAGCAATTTGGCGCCTTTGTCCAAGCCGTTTCTGATTCGTCGGGCTATGTGGTTGACACTGCTGGCATTGACGTGCCGTTACTCAAGCAGGTCAAAGAGGTGGAGCGGGCCCGCATCAACCACTACGCCGAGCAGCGGGCTTCAGCCCAGTTTGTGCCAGTGGCCGAGGGCTCAATCTGGGATCTGCCCGCTACTGTGGCGCTGCCCTGCGCCACCCAGAATGAGTTGAATGGCGACAACGCCAACAGCCTGATCAACAACGGCGTGCTGGTGGTCGCTGAGGGTGCCAACATGCCCTCCACCCCAGAGGCGATTGACGCCTTCCAGGCCGCCAAAGTGGCCTTCGCTCCGGGCAAGGCCGCCAACGCCGGTGGCGTGGCTACCTCGGGCCTGGAAATGCAGCAGAACGCCGCCCGCACCTCCTGGTCCTTCGAAGAGGTTGAGCAGCGCCTCAGCAAGATCATGATTGGCATCCACGACACTTGCCTGGCCACCGCCGAGGACTACGGCGTACCCGGGGACTACGTGATGGGAGCCAACATTGCCGGCCTGACCAAGGTGATAGGGGCGATGGCGGACCAGGGCGTGGTCTAACAACTCACCTAGCCATCGGCCACCACCAAGCCGGCCGGCTAGTCCCTTTGCGGGACCGCCGGCCGGTGGTCTAGTGGCTCAGGGAGTCAGTCTTCTAGAGTCACGCTGGTCAATGGCTGCAGTTCAGCCAACGAATAGACATCGACCTGTCCAGCGGTGACGACGTACAAGTTCTCATCGACTAGCACACCGCGGGTGAAGCCTTCAGCCCCTGGACCAGGCATCCAGCCGCAGCCGTCCCGGCCCCACTGGCTGATGCAGGTGGCAAATGGGTGATCAGTTGGCGCACCAGCGACTGCAAGGCTGCCCCGCAGCTTGAAGCCTTGGTCGCCTTGGTAGGTGTAGAGGACATAGCTGCGTTTGGCCTGCCCTTTGTCGTTGAAGGACAGCACCGGGAAGCCAACCAGCCCGCGCTCGGTGTCAACCAAAACCGCCTTGTGGTCGAACAGCGCTTCGGAATCGTCGCCTCTCACCGGCTGGCTGGTCAACTCGCTGACCGCATAGGGGTCAGCGGTGTCAAACATGGACAGTTTGAGGCCCAGTTGCCGCCCATCGTCATTGGCATGGACGCCCACCCCTAACAGCAGATCGCCTGGCCAGGGATGGAGGTAGGCGCTAAATCCAGGGATCTTCAGCTCACTCATCACCACCGGCTTGGTTGGTTCACTCAAATCCACCGCAAACAGCGGGTCGGTTTGTTTGAAGGTCACCACGTAGCCAACCTCGCCAGTGAAGCGCACCGACTTGACGGACTCGCCTGTCACCAGCTTGGGCACAACACCAGCCAGCGTCAGGTCACTGTCAAGCACTAGCAAAGACGTCTGTTGGAGCCAGTTGTCAGCCTTCGGCTGCCAACCGGACACATCGACCACCAGACGCAAGTAGCCGTCATACTCATCCAGCGAAAACTGGTTGAGCAGCCGACCAGGCACTGTGCCTTCTGCCGCCACAGCCAGTTGGCCATCGTTGAGTGAGAGCCGGACCAGGTTGGTAGCACCGTCGCCATCCAGTGAGTACTCGATTTCCAAGGTTTCAAGCTGCTCTTTGGAGATCTTGCCGTCCCACTGAGTGGCCGCCAGGTACAGGTTGTCCTGCGTCATGTACACCGTGTCGGCGCCAGCTAGCACCGTTTGGGTGCTGAGGCGTGCGGCGGTGGTCAGGTCAATGGCGCTGGCCACCGTGTAGCGGACCTCATTGATGGGGTCAATCACCTCAATGCAGTCGGGGTCCACTGCCACACCGACTTTGTCATCCCAGATCTGGGGCACATAGGTGTCAGGCTGGTCCTGAGCAATCTTGGTTGGGTCGTCCAAGAAGTAGTCGGTCACCAGATAGAGCACTTCACCGGTCAACCGTGAAGTCTTATAGGACCCGCTCTGGCCCAGGGCTGTGATCAAGCTGGGGTCAGCCGGGTCGGTCACGTCATAGAGCAAGGCCGTGGTCTGGCCAACGCTGTAGGGCACATAGACCTTGGGTTGGGTACCCCCAATGGCGGTGGTGTCCATGTCATATTCTTGGATGAAAACCACCAGGGTCTGCCCGGCCAGCATCATGTCCAACACCGCGCCAGGAATGGTGGCACCCTCTGGCGTGGTGTCAAGGCTAGCTACCTGACTGGTGGACGCGCCATCGGGCAACAAAATGGTGACCCGCGGGCCAGAGGCCACGTAAATGGCCCGCCCGTCGGTTTTGACAATGTCACCCTCATCAATACCCGCCACCTGGGTGTTGGTAGCCGAGTACTGCCCAGTGCCACCGCCCAGCGGGGCTTCCATGGAGTCGGCCGTAGCTCGTGCCGTGGTTGTCCGACTCATCAACGGGGTGGTCACATCCATATCGAGTTGGATGTCGCCTTTCAGGGCAATGCTCCCAGCGCTGGCTGCCTCACTAACCGCTTCATAGATCGCGGCGTAGTCCTCTGCCGGAGCCGCCTTGGGCGGCTCATCGCGATTCTCCGCCTCACCGGCCGCTGCTGGCTGGCCTGAAACAGGACCCGCCGCCACCGAATCACTGGCGGGCGCAACCGGCGAGCGCCCCGCCAACCAAGCCCCCGCCCCAGCTGCGCCAGCCAAACACGCGGCCGCAGCTAAAAACGCGGTGGCTCGCATGCGCCATCGTCCTGGGCGTATCACCCTCACATCGGAGGTAGCCGAGCCCTCTGGGTGTAGAGCCATGGCCTGGTCTAGTTGGTCCAGACGGTCATGCAGGTCACGCACCAACTGGTCGCTTGGCTTCATCTGGTCCGCCATGTCGCGGAACATGTCCTTACTCATCGAAATCCTCCCCTAACATCTCGCGCATAAGCTTCCGGCCGCGCGTCAACCGCATTTTGACCGCACCGGTTTCTAGATCAAGTTGCTGGGCAATCTGATTCACCGGCTGGTCCTGGAAGTAGAACAGGTACAAAACCGTGCGGTAGGCCAGAGGCAGTTCACCCAACGCCCGGAAAATGGCGTCTTGTTGCTCGGTGGCAAACTGGAAAACCGCCGGCAAGGCCGCGGCGTCCTCTGGCGACAACGGCACTACCCGGGTCCGCCAAGAGGTGCTGGCCAAGCGCCGTGCACAGGTCAGCGTGGTGGTGATCAACCAGGCTTTGCGGTGCTCCTCATCACGGCAGTCAGGCTGTTTGCGGTGGTAGGTGAGGAAGACTTCTTGGAAGACATCGTCCGCGTCGCCCTGGCAGCTGGTATGTGCCAGGGCGATGCCGTAAACCATTGCCATGTGGCGCTCTACCACTTCACGTGTTGTCACCGCGTTCTGGGTGGCCTGGAGGTTCAACCCCGCTGTTTCGCTCATCTGGCCCTCCTGTTCTGACCATAACTCCGCGCTGGTGGCCAAAAGGTAACAGCGTTGGCTGGATTTGTCTGGCTTTCTAACGTATTACCAGGTCACCGACGCCAGTTAGGCGCGGTGTGGCTCACTGCGCCAGCACCCGACCACCGACCGCTCCAGCGGCAGCGGTCTCCGGGCATCTACCGCTCCAGCACCAGGGCAACACCAACATCAGGTTTCCGGTCAGCACTGTGCGCCACCTGAAAGGAGCGGCGGTGGCCCCGTTGAGGCGCCTTGACAACAGAGAATCATTACCAGTTGCCTTGTTGGCAGGGATTTTCGTGCCCAAGGACCATCACCTTGGGATCCAACCCGCTGGACACGACACGAATCAGCCGCCGAGCTTCCACCATGGGACACCTGGGTGAGGCGTAGGGTCCAAGTAGGACACATCAACACCGGTCAAGGCAGGAAAGCCAAATGCCAGATCAAGCCAGCCCGCCCTCCACCGTTGAGCAGTACATTGCCGGCAGCGACCCGGTTTTTCAGGCCCGCCTGCGCCAAATCCGCCGGATTATCCAGGAAGCAGCGCCGGGCGCCACCGAGCATATGGCCTACAACATGCCGGCCTACCGTGGCCGGGGCGTGCTGGTCTACTTCGGCGCCTTCAAAGGTCATATCTCGCTATTTCCCACCGGCGAAGGGGTGGCCGCGTTCCACGACGAACTGGTCACCCTTGGTTTGAAGACCTCCAAGGGCACCATCCAGCTACCTCTGGAACGTCCTCTCCCCGAAGACCTGATCAGGCGGATAGTCGAACACCGGGTGGCAGTTGACCAGGCCGCACACCGGAATCGAGTGTGATCCACAGCAGATGCTGAGGGTGGCAGGCGAGTCGGGTGTGATCCACAGCAGGTCGAAAACCGGCTTATCTAAGTCGAGTCAGCGCGGCGGCGGCGCTGTTGCCGGGCGTAGGCAGCCAGGCCAGCGCCAACTGCCACTAGCAGCACGACCCATTGGAAGGCTCGATGGTCTGGACCGCCACCGGTGAAGGCCAGCGAGCCAGTCGTTGCAGAACCGGTCGCGGCCTTGGACGGATCGGTCGCGGCCTTGGGCGGATCGGTCGCGGCCTTGGGCGGGTCTGTGGCTGGTGGCGGTGAGTTGATGGTGCCCGGCGGTGATTTGGGCGGAGCCTTGGTGGCCCCAGTACCGACCACCTCAAAGCTGACCTGGATTGGACCGGAAACGCTGCCCACCAGGACAACCGAGTGCTGCCCCAGCGCAGTCCCAGCCGGAATGGTGTAGCTCCACGTCGCTTGGCCGTTAGCGTCTGCCGTGCGAGTGCCAATGGCAAAGGGACTGGAATGCATGGTGGCCTGGACCTGTTCACCTGGCTGCAGGTTGTGACCAGTCACTTGTTGTAACTGACCGGCTTTAGCCTTGGGCAGACCAACGGTCAGCCTCGGCAGGCCAATGCGCCACGTCGCCAAGACCTGGTTGGTAGCCAAGTCGGTGGCTGTTACCACCACCGAGTCGCCTTCCGGTAGTGGCCGGCTCGGCCGGCAGAACCAGCGGCCGTTTGAACCAACCTTGGTCTGGCACACCAGGGAGCCGCTTGGGCTGCGTACGGTGATGTCATCACCTGGGTCGCCGGTGCCGGCGATCCGGCTGCCGTCCGACGGTAAAACAGTGAGAACCGGTTGGGTGGCTTTCACAGTGATTGAGGCCGGTGCCGAAGTGAAAGTGCATTTGGCTAACTCGGCGGCTGAGGTGTCCTTGGCCCGGAACAGATGCTCCAGATTGCTGGCCCTGACGCTCAGCACCTGACCATGAGCCAGCGGGCTGGCGAAGGCGCAGGCCCACTGGCCGGTGGCACCAGCCACCGTCTGGCAGACCTTGTTGGCTCCAGCCAGGACTTCAACGGTGTGGTGCGGTTGAGCAGTGCCACCAAGAGCCCCAGCCGCAGCCATCGGATGAGCCAAGACCGGGACAGCCGGAGTAAGCACAAACTCCAACGCCACCCGGTTGGGCGAGGCTCCGTCATCGACCGTAAAACCAAACGTGACCGGGCCTGCCACTGAAGAAGAAACGCCAACGCTGTAGGTGCCACCTAAGTTGTTGGTGGCCACGCCGCCGTTGTCAACCACCACCCCTGTCAGATCCGCCACCACCTTTACCGCCAGTAGGGGATCAACCACGTTCAGCCCGGCTGCGTCACGCAGCGTCACCGTCACCACAGCCTTGTCCAGATAGCCCCTGGCCGACCAGTCAGCCCGGTTGGCTTCAACCACACTCCGGTCAGTGCTGATAGTGGACTGGTCTAGGTCAACTGGACGTTGGACAAATACCAATTCGGCTGGACTGCCGGCCACTGCAACATCCCCATCCGCCGGCAGGGCGGCTGTCAGTGCCACTTTTCCTGGGGCGGTGCTGGTCACAGCCACCCGGGCCACCCCCATCGCCGAAGTTTCGACCACCAGGGTGTTCCCCGGAGCGGGCGCGCCCACAATCTGGGCAGAGCCAGTCACCGCGAACGCAACCTCAGCCCCCTCCATCGGGTGGCCGAACCGGTCAAGGACCACTACCTCACCAGAATGCTGGTCCACTCCGTTGGCTACTCGCGTCACATCGACTGATGCCGTAAGCGCCGCCGAGGCCGAAGGACCCGCCACAAACTGGACCTGCACTGGCTCGGGATTGACCTTGGTCAGATCCCAGACGGGGCCCTCGGGCCCCAAAAATGACCGACGTTGATTGACAATCACGTCATAGACGCCGCTCCGAGTTGAAAACAGTTCAGCTCGGTAGGTAGAAGGAGCAGCGGCGTCTTGCTCAAACGGGGTGGTTTTGACCAATGGTTCTAGGGCGCCGCCGGCGGCGTGGCGGATATCCAGCTGCAACTGGCTGGCCACCCCAGAACGGGAAATTGGCGCATGGCAGACACTAACTAAGGTAGCGGTCACCTGGTGCGGGTCTTCGCCATTGGCCAGACGGGTACCGTCACTGACCGTGACCACCGAGGCCACCGGATCGGGCGCCCCATCGAGAAAATCCAGCTCTAGCAACTCAGTGAAAGACCCGTCCACCACACTCACCGTCATTGTGTGGTGCCCAGACACCGGCGACATGACATCCACCCGGTATTCGCCTGACGGGTTGGGCCAGGGTTCAGGGTCACTGGTAAACACCAACGGTGAGCCTTCCGGCAGCGTCAACCGGAGGGGGCCGGTGCGGTCATTGATGACATGCCACGAGGCGTCAAGGAGCTTGAGCCAGACATGGGCCTCCCCTGGCTCGCCATCCGCGCAAATGCCAGCAGCGCTGGCAAAAACCTCATCTTCAATAGGGCGGTAAGAGGTCCAGGCCGGTGGGCCGGTGACAAATTGAAGTGGGGCTTCCAGGCTGAACGATTCGAGCAAATCGCCCTGCTGAAGCAGGATAAATACCAGCCCAGACAAGACGTCGGCTGACCTGAAAACCACGGTGTAGTCCTGGTCAGCCTCGTTCCATACCGGGGCATCACACATCAGGCCCGTGATCCGATGCCCGCCGCAGGCCTGCTCCTGCCCAAATCCCACCGAGCCTAGATCTGGCGAAAAGGTCACCTTCCACGAATCTGCCTGGTCAACAATGGGATCGCCGGTCTCATCCCAGGCGCGCAGGTGCAAAACCACCGATTCAGTAACGTCTGCCAGCGTAGTGAGGTCGCCTTCATACCAGGCTTTTAAGTGCCCATTGGTTTGGCCGCAGACTTGCACAAGCCCGGGACTACCAGCCACCGGGAGGCCGGTCAGGGCGGCTTCAATTGTCAAATCGATGCAGGTGGCGGGCGGCGCGGTGGCCGGGTCCCACGACACTTTGGCCTGAGCCAGACCATCACCACCGGTCAGGGCAACCTCCGGGGTCGCCACCAAGCCAGGCGACACGTTGAATTGGACTGCCACGCCGGCGGCGGGTTTACCATCTGAGTTGGTGACTGCCACAGTGGCCAACACCGGGTAGTCGTCCTCAGCCATCAACCAAGGCAGATCGGCCCCTGGGTGCTTCATCAAGTCTTGGCCCACCTGGAGGACCGCCCCGGCTCCAGCGCCAAGCACTGCCACGCTCAAAACCTGTTCCTGCCAGAACATCGCTGCTTCTGGCTCATCGAGGGCACGGGCCAAGACCTGAAAGTGGCCCGTCAGGTCCAGTGGCAGAGGGGACTGGCAAACCCCAAGTTCAGAGGTGCGGCTGGTGGCGACGGCAGTGTCCAAAATCATCGACCCGGTGGCAGCGGACCGGACAGTGAGAGCCATAGTTGAGGCACAGTCGATCGGTTGACCATTTTGGTCCACGAAAACATACGTGGCGGTGCTGCCAGAAACGGTGAAACGGTGATCATCAGGGATTATGCCGCGGCTGGAACGGGTGGTAGGACCAAAGCCGGGGGCCACCAAGGTTGCCTCGACGCGGAAAACCGCGTTGGGATCGGGCAGCGATGGGGTGTAACTGCGCTGGATTGCCCCAGCAATGGGCAGACCGTTGCGGAACCACTGATAGGCCACATCGAAGCCCTTGGTGCCCGGATAGCTATGCACCGCAGTGAGCTGATCGGCGTCTTGTTTGATCCACAAAGCGCCTCTAATACCAGGAGCGTTGAGCTGTACCCGTAGCGTGGCTTGCGTCTCGCTGAGCGAGACCACCGCCACGCGCACAGCGCCATCGGCGGAAACGTAACTGTCCCCAGGGCGCATAACCAGGTTGGTGCTGGGGTTATTGCTAGGTAGCGCACCGGCGGGCAGGAGGCGCTGGGGGTAAGTGCCGTCCAGCTGCACTAGGTAGATGCCCGCTGCATCGCGCAGCAGCGGGGCACCATCCGGCCGGTATTCCACGGTCATGGTCCCATCGATACCCAGTTCGCTGTTCCCTGGAATCACAATGCCTTTGGGGAGGGGGCTGCTGGTTTGATCGGCGCGCGCCAAGGTGATGATCTGGTCCACGCCTGGCTCCTCCAGGACCACCGCACCGTTCCCATCCCAGGCAATTCCAAGTAACCAACGCTGCATCAGGTTGAGGGTGACGCCCGCCAGACCGCCGGAGCCAACCATCGACATCAGCGTGTAGTTGTCGCCCCCTTCAATGTTGTAACACCTTTGAGGAATGAAGTGTGTGCCGTCCCACGACGGGCCCACCTGGTCCTCGCCCGGCGGCACCACAGCCGTGCAATCAGTCAGGTTGGAGTGATCTAGCCCAATGGTGTGGCCAAACTCGTGGGCCAGTACCGCCGTCCGGTTCTGGGGATAAGCGACCGGGTCCCCGCCTTCGAAGTAGAGCACCTCAAACACGCCGCCAGCAAACACATTGGGCGGATCAGCCCAGGATAACGCCGCGCCACCTAGCCCCGCACACACCTTGTTGGTTGGGAAGACCAGCAGGTCACGGTTCGAGCTGGTGTAGTAGTCCGTGTTCCATCTGTTGACGCCAAAGGCACCAAAGGCGTCGATTAACGTGGCCTCGCAGGTGGTGTTGATAGCCACATAGCGGGTGTCTACCGAAAAGTCGAACACCAAACCGGTGTGCTCCGACCACCAGTCCGCCGCGTCGGTGAGCATCTTGTCAATGGTCTCTTGGCTGATAGTCATGCGCGCCGGCCCATCGGGATAGTCAGCCGGCGAGTCGAACAAATTCGCCACCACCACGTCGAACTGGTGGGGCACGGCCGTGCCCGGTTCAACCCTAACCGGGCTTGCATCACCGGGTTCAGCATCACCTGTGGCTGAAACCATGGCTGGCCCAAGCGCGGGGATCCTGGTGAGGTCTACGTCATCGCCAAAACCAATTAAGTTAGGCGTCAAGTCTTCCGCCGCTGGCATTGTCAGGTGCGATGCCGAGTCCCCGGCTCTGCGGTCAAGCTCAGCCGGCGCGGGGGCGCCACGGCTGGGGGTCATTGGGGCAACCCCGCTGGCTGGGGCGGGCGCGGGGTTGGCTTGGGCAACGCCCGAACCGAACAGACCAAACAGCAGGGTCACCAATCCGGCCCAGAAAACGACCCGCGGGGGGCCGTGTGTGGCTGATGGCTGCTTCCACATACGTGCTCCATTGATCGTGGTGGGAATCAGCCACAGGATATCAATCACGCCTGGCGCAAGGCGGCCAAAAACAAGTGGAAGCACTGGTCATGCTGCCGGTGTCACCCAACTGTCACGGCGCCTCTACGCCTGCCCAGCTATGGGAGCCGTTGGATGACTTCACTCCCCGGTAAAATGCCTGAATCTGTTACCTTTTTGCCCTCTGGCAGGAGTTATTGTCGGTAGTCCAGTTCAACCAACCACGGAGGATGAGATGGCAAGGCGATTTGGCGCCCGGTGGCGCCCATACGCCATAGTTGGTGCGCTCACGCTGGCAGTGGCCAGCCTGCTCAGCGGGTGCGGCAATGAGGTTGATGGCCTAGGTGCCGCGGCCCCCACCAACGGCCCGTGTGTCATGGTCGACCAGCCCTATTACCCCACCAGCCAAGAACTGGAGGACGCCGCTGACGTCCTGGTTGGCGGCATCATTGTGTCCATCGAGCTGGACAGCGGGGTGGACGGTGGCCCAACCTGGGTGGTTGGTTTTGACGGTGAGTCTTCCAGCGGCATCAGCGCCTACGAGGCCATGGGGGAAAATATCATCCGTCTACCCAAGGTCTGCGGTGAGGCGCCGTATGGCGACACCTTTGCGGTGGGCAGTAGATACATCATGCTGCTAGTTGGACCGACCGATGGGGTGTTCTACCCGGTCAACACCACCCAGGGGGTCATTCCCATCATTGACGGCACCGCCACACCCCTGGCCAGCGCCGTTGCAGCCGGTGGCGGCGAAGCGGTCACCATCACTTACACCACCGCCGCCGGTTTTGGGGCACCATTTCCCCCGGTCGACGATGGCGTAGGGTTCGTGGCCGCCGAGATTGAGGCGGGCATTCCCGAGTCGGTGGCGCCGCAGTTCAACCTGGTTGACGTCGGTGTGGCTTGGAGCCCCGAAGAGGGCGTGCTGTGGGTCTTCACCGCAGGCTCTTCAGGCTGCCCGGTTTTTGCCGCCGCCACTGCCACCGGCGGCGGTACTGAGGTGAGGATTGTGCTCAGTTCGCAGCTTGCTCCAGGTGAGGGTTGCAATGCCGACCTGGTGATGTACACCAGCCGGGTCGCGGTGCCAGCAGATGTTGACCCGACCGTGCCCTTGACTGTGGACTTCGCACCAGACGGGACCATGTGGTCAGGCGAGCCAGAGACCATAGTGGTCAAGCCCCGTCCAGCACCGGGCACCACCGGGCCGGCGGCCTGGGCACCACCGCGGGGTGGCAGCGGGATGGCCCTTGACGCTGACAACCTGAGCATGGATACCGTCGGCTGGGCGCCGGGCTTCCCGTCCTGGTTCGAGCTACCAGCCGGGGACCAGCTACCCCGCGCCGGAGCCGCCTGGTCACAACAACCGAACCTGCTCTTGGTGTTCACCTGGGGTTCTTCATCTTGTCCCACCATTGCCACTGAGGCGACGCGGCAAGGCGACACCGCCGTCATTGTGCTCCAAAGCCAAGCCGATGGCGCTATCTGCACCGAAGACTGGGCACCGCAAACCTCGTTGGTGATGCTGCCGGCAGAACTGGACAACGGCGATCCGCTCACTGTGCAAATTGGTGACCTGGGCTCGGTGGTGGTTGAGCCCAATGGCCCGGTGGATGAATACGGCTGGCACGGCGAGTTTGGCGCAACGGCTTGGCTGCTGTGAGGTCCACTAGATAATCAAATTGGCCAACCCCAGTCGAACAAATGTTGTACCGCCCGTCCCCGGTGTAGGTGCCTCACCGTAGGGTGGAGGTGTGATCGAGTTTCGGTCGGTCTCCAAGACCTACCCGGGCGGGGCTGTGGCAGTCGCAGATTTCTCCCTGGAAGTCCCGGCCCACCACACGGTGGTGCTGGTGGGTTCGTCTGGCTCGGGCAAGACCACCTTGCTGCGCATGGTCAACCGGATGGTCGAGCCAACCACAGGCAGCGTGCTGATTGACGGGCAGGACGTGCGCGGTCAGGACCCGGTGGCACTGCGGCGCTCCATTGGCTATGTCCTGCAACACGGCGGCCTGCTGCCGCACCGCTCGGTGGCGGACAACATTGCCACGGTGCCGCAACTGTTGGGCACACCGCGGCGCCAAGCCCGGACCCAAGCGTTGGAGCTGCTGGAACGCGTTGGCCTGGATCAATCGCTGGGGCGGCGCTACCCCAGCCAGCTGTCCGGCGGGCAGCAACAGCGGGTCGGGGTGGCTCGGGCGCTAGCGGCAGATCCCAACATTTTGCTGATGGATGAGCCGTTCGGCGCGGTTGACCCCATTGTGCGCCGCGAACTGCAAGACGAGCTGCTGCGGTTGCAGGCTGAGCTTGGTAAGACCATTTTGTTTGTGACGCACGATGTCGATGAGGCCTTCCGCTTAGCCGACCAGGTGGTGGTGTTGCGCGACCAAGCCGTGGTGGCTCAGTGCGGTAGTGCTGCCTCAATTCTGGCCGCCCCAGCCGACCAGTTTGTGCGCACCTTTGTCGGCGCCGAGGCCTCAGAGCGGCAGTTGACCACGCAGCAGATTGCCGGACGGACCGTGGCGGTGGACGCCTTGGGGCGTCCAGTTGGGCTGCTGGAATGACTTGGCTGACGTGGAACTGGCAGCAGGTGTTAGGGCTGCTGGTCGACCATGTGGCCTTATGCGTGCCGGCCATATTACTCAGCATCGTCATTGCCACCCCCGTTGGCTGGCTGGCCCACCGGCGCCGTTGGTTAGGCCAACCACTGCTGGGCCTTGCCACCCTGATGTACGCCATCCCCGCGCTGCCGCTGCTCATCATGATTCCCGTGGTCTTCGGGTTTTCATTGCGTTCCAGGCAAACCATGGTGACCGCTTTGACCATCTACGGGGTGGCTCTGTTGGTGCGCACTGCGGCTGACGCCTTTGGCGCGGTTGACAAGGACGTGCAAGCCTCGGCTGCGGCGGTTGGCTACTCCCCTTTGTCCATGTTCTGGCGGGTCAACCTGCCCTTGGCTATCCCCGTACTGGTTTCAGGTATCCGGGTCATGGCGGTCTCCACCGTGGGTCTGGTCACCATTGGAGCGCTGATTGGTCAATCTGGTTTGGGGTTGCTGCTGACTGATGGCTTCCAGCGTGGCATCACAGCTGAAGTGGTTACAGGATTGGTGACCACCATGGCCTTGGCTGCGCTACTAGACGGGTTCATCCATGCCAGTGGGCGCGCTCTAACACCATGGTTGCGCCGGCCCTCACGCTATGGGGCTGCGCTATGAGCAACTGGTCCGCCGCCTTCGCCTGGCTGACAGATGCCGCGAATTGGGTTGGCCCGCAGGGCATTTGGACTAGGGTCGGTCAGCACCTAACCATAACTGTGGCGGCGATGGCGGTGGCTGGCTTGATCGCCTTGCCCACCGGCATCGTAATAGGCCACACCCGGCGGGGCGCTGCCCTAATAGGTGGTCTGGCCGGTGCCGCTCGCGCGGTGCCTACTCTTGGTCTACTAACCCTCTTTGGCCTGGGTCTTGGCATTGGCTTGCGGGCGCCGCTGCTGGCGCTGGTGGTGTTGGCCATCCCGTCGCTGCTGGCTGGCGCCTATGCCGGGATTCAAGCGGTCGATCCTGCGGTGGTTGACGCGGCGCGCGCCATTGGCCTGCGCGAACGCCACGTCATCTGGCGGGTTGAGCTGCCGCTAGCCGCGCCAGTCATCATTGGTGGGGTGCGGGCCGCCACCCTCCAAGTTGTCGCCACGGCCACGCTGGCCGCGTACATAGCCGACCAAGGTCTGGGTCGTTACCTGTTCGCCGGGCTAAAGACCCGCGACTACGGGCAAATGCTGGGCGGTGCACTAGTGGTCATTCTGCTCGCTTTGATGATTGAGGTGGCACTGGCCCTGACACAACGCGTTGTCACCACCAAAGTGACCCATCCTCAGCTAACCGGTGCAAGATAGATACACAGCCAAGAAAGGACTCCCACCATGCCCCGTCGAGTTTTCACCGTCTACCTCACCACAGCCATCCTGGCGGTGTCCGCGCTGGCGGCCTGCTCCAGCAGTGACCCGCTTTCTTCCAAGGACGACAAGGCAGCCTCAGCCACCATTGTGATTGGCTGCCAGGACTACTACTCGAATGAGATAGTGGCTGAGATCTATGCCCAAGCTCTGGAGACCGCCGGCTACCAGGTGGACCGGCAATTCAGGATTGGCCAACGTGAGGTCTACCTGCCAGAAATTGAAGCCGGCAAGATTGACCTGTTCCCTGAGTACTCCGGCCCACTGCTGCAGTACTTCAAGTCAGAGACCACCGCCAAGCTGCCGGCGGCAGTTTATGAAGAACTGAAGGACACCATGCCGGGGGCATTACGGGTGCTGGACCAATCCCCGGCCACCGATCAAGACTCTTACGTGGTCACCCAGGCCTTTGCCGATCAGTGGGGACTGGTTTCGATCGAAGACCTAGCCAAAGTGACCGAGCCGCTCATTTTGGGCGCCAACTCGGAGGCTCAGACCCGGCCCAACGGCCCGCAAGGGTTGGAACAAGTCTACGGCATTGCAGCTGGCTTCACCCCCATTGAAGACGGTGGTGGACCTCTTACTGTGAAAGCTTTGAAGGACAACGAGATTCAGCTGGCCATCATCTACACCGCCGATCCATCGATCCAGGCCAACGGTCTAGTTTCGCTGGAAGACACCAAGGGACTGTTCCTGGCCTCGCACGTGGTGCCGGTCGCCAGCGACAACGTTGATTCAGCTGCCGCTGCGATCATTGACCAAATCAGTGCCGCCATGAGCCCGCAGGAGTTGATTGCACTCAACGCCCGCAGCGTCGAAGAGCAGCTGCCAGCCAAAACCATTGCCCAAGACTGGCTGGCCCAAAACCCGATTGGATAGTGATTGGTCATGGATATTTCAGATGTGCTGATTGACGCGTTTGGCCGCATCGGCGAAGAGGTCGAAGCCGTGCTTGACGGTCTTGACGCCACCTCCCTGGGGGCCAGAGTCGATCCAGACGCCAACTCGATTGCCTGGCTGATTTGGCACCTGACCAGGGTGCAAGACGACCATCTGGCCAAGGCCTTCGGTGCCGACCAAGTCTGGCTGACTGACGGATGGGCGGAGCGCTTCGCGCTGCCCTTCCCGGCGGCAGAGCACGGCTACGGGCACACCTCTGAGCAGGTCGGAGCACTATCTGGCGTCAGCCGGGAGCTCCTGGCTGGCTACCATCAGGCGACCTGGCAGCAAAGTGTCCGCCTGCTCGGCGCAGTCACCGTCAGCGATCTGGACCGAGTGGTGGACACCAACTGGACACCACCGGTGACGCTAGGCGTCCGCCTGGTCTCAGTGATGGCCGACTGTCTGCAGCACGTCGGTCAGGCAGCCTACGTCCGTGGCCTGATCGAAAGGAGCCACTAACGCAGCTGCTGACCAGCACCTGGCCAGTAGTTGGTTTCTCGCATTGGGGAATGCGGTGGCTCAGCTCACAGTCGCAGGCAGCAGTCAGTTCAGCTCAACCGTGATCTCCCAGGCAGGCACCTCGCGATTGTTGTCATTGGTGACCACCAGCGGCAAGCGCCGGTAATCCAATGCGCAGTTGGCTGGTTCAACGGTGTCAGGCACCAGGTAAGGCACCCACCCCTCGGCCACCGCGCCGCTTTCGGCCATGTCCCGGATTGGGTTGAAACCAGCTGCCTCCATCTGGTCAAGCAGCGCCGCCTCAGCGCTGAGGCTGGTAGCCTCCGCGCCGTCGCAGGAAAGGTCAAACAGATCAGGATTGAGGCGCATTGCAAAGAAGTTGTCCGGCGCCAGCGTCAAGTTGACCAGGAAAAAGGCGGCCTGGCCGTAGTCACCGGCCAGGTCCAGACGCATTTCCGGCGGGACCTGGAACCAAGGCACAAACGCCACCACGGTGATGGTGTTACCAAAATCAGTGTCCTCATAGACCTGGCCTATCTCTATGGCATCAGCCGTGGGCCGGTCGGCTGGGTCCGCCGTTGTGGGGGGCGGCGGCTCAGCTTCGGTCGGTTCAGCCGGTTTGGTCAGGGCAATGGTCGGCTCGGCTGACTCGGTGACGGTCGGGGTTGGTTCCGGCGCCTCCTCTATGGGGTCTGCGCCGGACGAACAGGCAGCCAGCAGCACAACGGCTGACAACGCGGCCAGGGTTAGGCCAAGACTGCGGGCAGGCTGAGCGGTCATTGCATGTGGTCCAATCATGAGGTGCAGGCTGATTTTGCCCTGACGGGCACCCCCACAATAGCGGTTAAGCTGAGCTTGCTGGCCGATGCCGGGTACCCGGCATCGGACTAACCCACAAGTTCGCGCTAGGTGACCCAAGCGAAGGCGGACGCCAAAATCCAGACCAAAGCACAGTTAGCTGAGTAGACCCAGTTCGCGCGCCTTTGCCACCGCTTCGAGGCGGCTCCTGACCTCCAGCTTGGCGTAGATGTGCTCGATGTGGGTCTTGACGGTTGAGGCCTCGACAAATAGTTGGGCGGCAATCTCGGTGTTGCGTCGACCGGCCACCATCAAGCGCAGGACTTCGGTTTCCCGGGGCGAGAGCACCCGTGGCTCTGGCACCCGCTGCATCCGTCGCACCAGACTGGTCGCCACTGAGGGGGCCAGGATGGAGTGCCCCAGGCTGGTGGCCCTGATCGCGGCCGTAATCTCATCCGGAGTGGCCGATTTCAGCAGATAGCCGCTGGCTCCGGCCTCAATTGCTTCGGTGATCGAATCGTCGTCCTCGTAAGTGGTCAACACAATGATGTGCGGCGTCCACCCATCATGCTTGGTCGCAGCATGGGCCAGGATTTGGCGGGTCGCTTCCATGCCTGAAATACCAGGCAACCGGAGATCCATCATGATCACATCGGGGCGAAGGCGCTGGGCCGCTTTAACTGCTGTTTCGCCATCGGCGGCCTCTCCGACCACACTCAGGTCGTCTTCAAGTGACAACACGCCACTCAAGCCCTGCCGCAAAATGGGGTGGTCATCCACCATCAAAACCGTTATCACCGCTAGTCTTCCTCTCCTGTTAGCCCGCGCGTGGGCTTGGCCGCTGGGGATTCGGCCGCTGAGTTACCCGCTGCCAGTGACGCTGTTGGCATGCGCACCTGGATGGTGACCCCTTGATGAAGCCCCGGCGAGGTCACATCGAAGACACCGCCGGCCTGGCCCACCCGGTCGGTCATGCCGGGCAGACCGAATCCATTGGTGACCCCATCTGGCATACCGCAACCATTGTCGCTGAGCGTCATGACGGCACTGCCTCCATCCAACTCGATGGCCAGCCAAGCGCGGCTAGCCTTGGAGTGCTTGCGGATGTTAGACAGTCCCTCCTGGAGGCAGCGCACAAAGACCACCTCCGACTCCCGCGCTAGGCGCCCGTCAACCACGTCAGTGTGCACCTCAATCCCCGTCTCATGAGCAAAGCGAGAAGCGATCCGTTCAACGGCATCTTTCAAAGACGAACCGGACGGTACTGGCACTGTGGCTGAAATCAGGTCGCGGGTCTCGGTTAGGACGGTGTCCACCGCCGTGGCAATCATGCCAAGGGTCTCTTGGAGCGAGGTAAGACGCGGTGCTTCGACACCATGCCCGCCGCCCTGAACAGTCAAATCCTCCGTCTGCCGCCGCGCCCGCTCGACTAAGAACCGCAGACCAGAGACGTCTTGAGAGACAGTGTCGTGGATCTCCCGGGACATCCGAAGACGTTCCTCAACCACGGCGGCCTCTCTGACAAGGGCAATGCGCTGTTCCTCAGTCTCACGCAGATCCCCTACCAAGCTGGCTCGCGCCCGCCCCCAGCGCAATAGCGTGTCCGCCCAGATGCCGGCAAGAATGCTGGCCACGGACAGGATCAGCGGGACAACCAGTGTGTAGACCAAGACCTTGGTCTGCGACCAAGCTTCCCAAGGGTTCAGATGCCAATAGAGGGCTATCGAGGCGCCGGCCGCGCCACACACAGCCACCGTGGCTGCGGCAGCTCGGCGGCGATTCGGCAGGTACAGCCACCACACCGCCGGAAACAGCACGCCCTGAAGTGGCGTCAGCCACGCATCGCACGCCACACCCCAGGAAAGAATGACAATTGCACCACAGATGTAGACCGTCGCCGTGCTGGCCTGCCGGGTCACCAATGCCCGGTGCCCCACCACCAGATACCAAAGGAAAAAGACCGCCAGCGGGGCCACCCAACGGTGGAAAGAAAATTCCTGGGCCCAGACGTTCAATCCAAGCACCAGCACGTACCCGGCGAAGAACAGGTCCCAGCCCCATTGGGCGCGTCCCTTTGGCTTCTTGTTCATCTCACTCCACCGTGTACTACACATTCCTGGCCATCGAGCTACGCTCGGTTCGCCCAAGTGAAGGTGGCCGCAGCGTGGGCTCGGGCAGGTGGGGCAGTGCCGCCGCTGTGAACGAGCTTTATTCTGATAGCGGTGACTGCCAGCCAGCGCATTGATTGGCAGTCCATCTCCACGCCTTGGTTCCTCCCTGCGGTGGACCTTGGGGCAGAACTGTTCTAGGGGTGGCCCAAGGGTCCACGCCCCTGGATACTATCCAGCGGCCAGCCGCTGGACAATCGGCCGTTCGGCTGATCTGAAGTCGGTCATCATGCCTATGCCGGGCTCTGTCTTGCCGTTATACCCGTATCCGAGCTAGTCGGGCCTGGTCTAACACCTGGAGGATTAGGCCTGCCATCCAAGCTTCCGCCGTCTGCGCACCGTTTTCGGCCCACCCAGACTGACCTTTTGGTGGGCCAATGGTGAGGTGAGGGTGCCGACGATGGCGGGTACCCGCCATCGTCTTCCCCATTACCTTGGCGTTGGCGACGACTGCGACCGATAAGCCTCCTTGGGGCTGCCTCACTGGCGGATTAGGCGGCCAACCTCTTCGCCAGCTTGGTCAAGCAACACCAGGGTGCCGTTGTCCAGGCCCACCCGAGCGGTTGTGTTCAACCACATTGATAGGTCGACATAGTCGCAGCCAATGGCCGTTTGACCACCGTGGGTAACGAAAAGACGCCCGGCGTCTCCAACCAGGCGCCACCCTCCCCCAAGGCCGTTGCAGCCGTCGGACCCTTGCCACGTGGCGTCATTGTTGAACATAATGAACGGCTCGGTGGTGACTTCAACGGTGGGGACCCAGCGCCCGATTAGCTCCGCGCTGGTGATTGGCTCAAGGCCAGCTGGCAAGGGCGCCGGTTCAGCCAACCAGGCCCGGACCTCATCGGTCACGGGTGGAGGCTCACGGTAAAAGTCAGCCGAGTTCGGGTCGGGGGGTGGTGCGCCGTCAACGGTGAGGTTCGCTAGCTCGGTGCCGTCGGCATCAACTAGCTTCCAACCGCCCTCGGTCGGCTGGTAAGTCACGGCCAAAGTGAGCCAGTCCATGCTGGGGCTATCACCCGGAGTATCGCAAGCCCCGGACCAGCCATGGGGCGCGGAGGCAAAGAAGGCGTGGCCGTCAGCCCGCCAACCGCCATCGAAAAAACCACACGCCCGCCATAGATTGTATGAGCCAGCGTCCAGCCGTAGCCAGGTGTCTGGTTCTTCACTTTCTGCGGTGACCCGCCACAGGTTGATCAGATCAACCGGGTCTGACTCTGGGGCAACTGTGGTGGTTGGGGTGTCCACGGGTTCTGCCGCTTTGGGCGGCACCTGAGTCTCGGTGAGGTTGTCTGGCTCAACGCCACACCCCGTCAGGATCATTGTGCCAAAAATAATTACCCAGCCCCGCCGCATGGTTAGCATGCTACTGGTTCTGCCTTTGGCGGCGTGGGCAGTGGCCTCCTGGGACAGACCGACCCAGTGGCGCTTTAGGAGCTGAGCCCTACGGCCCGAGGCAGTTGATCGGGACAACGTGCACGCCATCATCACGGGTGTGGGCGGCCGCACCGGTAGCGGTCAGAATCAAAGGCCTTTGGCACATCCTGCCATTTTATGCAGGTCATGCCATGCGTTTGGCGTTTGGTTCACTCTTGGTTTGGCTTTTGGTACCTATGACATTTGGCGCTTGGTACCCATTCTGATGCCAGAGAGGCTGTTGACACGCTGGTATGACACATGTAATGTCTGATCTACAATAGTCGTCTACTGGCGGAGGTCTTGCCGTGAAACCCCGGATCAGCGAGTCTGAACTCGAAGTGATGCGCGTGCTGTGGCGGGCCGGTCAGCCGCTTTCATACAGTGAGATCCGAACCGAATTGGAGCGAACCACCGAGTGGAGCAAGTCCACCATTCAGACGCTGGTTGGCCGCCTGCGGGACAAGGGTTTTGTGACGGCGCGTCGCCGCCATGTGACGCTGTACACGCCGAACGTCTCCGAACAGGAATATGCGGCAGCCGAAGGCAAATCGTTGCTCAACAAGGTATTTGATGGGAGCGCCAAGCGATTGGTGGCTGCGCTATATCAAAGCGGTGATCTGACCGACAGCGACATTGATGATCTCCGGCAGTTCTTCACGGTTGGTGGTGACGAATCATGATCGGCGAGATAGTCCGCGCCATCATCATCATGTCCGTCACGGGCAGCCTGATCGCCTGTCTGCTGTTCGCACTCAAGCCTTTGTGGCGCAACCGGCTGCCCAAATGGGCTCAGTATTACCTGTGGCTAGTGGCGCTGGCGGCACTGATCATCCCAGTTTCGAGACTGGCTGTGGTGCCCGATGCGCCGGTGAGTCCACCGCTGGCGCCGGTCCACTCAGCGATTGACAACACGTTTGTGACAATAGGAGAGGACGCAGCCAGGGCAAATCTGGCCGACACCGGCACACCGACCGGCGAACAAGCTGCGGTGGAGCCCAGGTCGGCCCAAGATCCGTTGTTGCTGGCCACGACTGCGTTCATCTGGATCTACCCGCTGGCTGTGGCGGTGGTTTTAGTGCACAGCATCATCGGCTATGGGTTGTTCACCCTCAAGGTGCGCCGGAGCCGCACCAGGGCTGGCATGGAGGAGCTCTACGAACACGTCGGGCTGTGCGGCGACGACAGACCGCCGCGGCTTTACCGGAGTTCTATCATCACAACGCCAATGCTGATTGGGATTATCAAGCCCGAACTGATTCTGCCCGATCGCGCCTATTCAAGCATTGAACTGCAAAACGTCCTTCGTCACGAGCTGACTCACTTGCGGCGGCGCGACGTAGCGGTCAAGTGGCTGGTGGTGGTGGCCTGTGCGCTGCATTGGTTCAATCCGATTGTCTGGTTGATGCGGCGCGAGATTGACCGGGCTTGTGAACTGTCGTGCGATGAGGCAGTGGTCCGCGACTTCGACCCTGTGTCCAAGCAGGCCTACGGCAACACACTCATCAGGGTGGCGGCCGATTCCGTGGCCCCGAAGGCTGTGCTATCCCCTGCCATGTCGGAGAACAAGAAAAACTTGAAGGAAAGGCTCACGGCCATCATGAAGCACAAGAATCCGATTGCTGTTGTGTCCATCATTTCGGTTACCGTCATTGTCTTGGCGGTGATTGGGACCGGCGCACTGGCGGTGGGCCAGAAAACCGACGGCACAGTGGCCGCGCCACCTGCCACTAGCACACAGGGAGCCACAGAAGGGCCGGAAGGTGCAGGTGGGCCGAGTGTGATTGACCTGGACCCAGATCAAATCGACGCCTATTTTGAGATGACCCGGGCCGAGATCATTGAATTGCTCGGCGACTACGAGGTGCGCGACTCACGCACCGGAGGTGGGTTCGAGGTCCTGTATTTCCCCGCTGTGCTACTGGGATTCGAGTTTTTCATCCAAGAGGGAGTCGAAGCCGATCCCTTTAGCATCACATGCGGCGAAGATGCACCTTGTGGGATCAACGGAACCGACACAACCATGGACTTTGCCCAAATCATGGACCAACTGGGTGGCGCCGAGATTGTTAATTGGACTGACGAGAGCGGCCGGGCGGGCTACACCATCTGGTACGAGATTGGAAACAGCGACTACGCCTTCAGTTCATCCGACCCCACCGGCAGTCGCGACGGAACCTTGTCAATAGTCCAGATTGGGGACTCGCCAAGGCGCTTCGCCGATCCTGTGGACGGCCAAGGTTCCGATGGAGGTACTTCGAGTTCGGCGGTTTTCGAAGGCGAGATGGACGTGTCGGGCATTACCTATGATGCGACCCGGGACGTTTACATTATCAGCGGGGTCGAGGCACTTGATCCGGTGGAGACCCTGAGCGGCGCGTCGGACTACACCCTCGGAGCGTATGTCACAGTGGAGGTGCTCCCCGGGGACACCGTCCGCGATCTGTCTGGTAACCCAGTGACGATGGACCAACTCTTCCACGACGATTACCAGGGATATTACGACAGCGCCTTCAACACCTACCAAATCATTTTCTCGACGGCAGATCGGTCATTCGGCATCAACGAATAGCGGCAGAGCAAGGCATCAGGCGTCATGACCTCCACACCAAGATCGCTCATAACAGGTTCGGGGAAGTGAGCCAGGTTGTTTGTGCAGATCACGTCCGCCTCAGCAGCCAGCGCCGCAGCCATGACCTCACGGTCGTCCTCATCTGGCAAGGCATAACGGCTGAGCCGCGCATAGTTTCTGAGCTGGGTTCAACTATGGCTACGGGGAACGCCTCGGTCATCTTTGCCAAGAGGTAAGCGACGCGTTGCAGGGTGAATCCAGCGACATTCGTAGAAATGTGTTTGGCAACATCGTCGAGGATTGTCTGGGACTAGTTGACAGTTATTATCCTCCGGGCAGCGGCGTAGAGCAGGTAATCACGCAGCACACGGGAGTACAGAACGTTGGCGTCGGCCAAGACAACATGCGTGGACCCGGTGTTTCGGAATTGGGCTTCGGTCACTCGAACAGACCAAGCTCGTTTTCGAGAGCAATGAACTCGGCCATCGCTTTTCCTTGGCGCTCGCGTTCAGCTTGGTCGAAGGCTTGCAGGTCGGATACACGGATGCGGTGATGGGTGCCGACCATGCGGAATGGCAACATACCTCGGCTCATCAAACGACGCACCTGAGGGCGAGACATCCCCAACATCACAGCTGCCTCAGCAGGAGTGACTTCCTCAAAACCGTGGGTGATGATCACGCCCTGACCACTAGCTTTAGCTTTGACGATGCGGGAGACAAACTCGACGGTCTCCCGCGACAGCGAGAGGTCGATCTGCTCCCGACCGTTGGCCAGCGACCGTTCTAGTGTCTGGGCGTCGCGCGCCAATGTTGTGGAAGTCATCTTCCCAGCACCTCCATCCGAACCAATTGACCTAAGTGTACCATCTGTCAGATGGCGCCATCAACTGCGGTAACTTCAAAACACCCTGTTTGTATCTGTATCTGATACAAAGACCACCAGTTTGACACTCACGGGTTAGCGCACTTCGCCTTGGTCGGTCATTGGAACTCGCCTATCCGACTGCTCGCAGGTCTATGCCAGGAAACTAGTCGATACGATTCTGGGTCCACCGCTCGCCAGCTCGTGTGAGATCGACCACGTCCTGCCAGGCATCCCGTGTGGCTGGCGGCAAATACATGTGATCGAATATCTCAATCAACAGGCCAGCGTCGATGAACTTGACGATGTCCTGCGCCTCACCGTTAGTCATTATGGCCTCGAAGGCAATGGCACGGTCCTCAAGGTTGGTCAGGTCAAACGTGCGGCGATTACCAGACCAGACCACCCGCTAGGGCAACGCGACCGTGCCTGGCACAGCACTCTGCGGCAACCGACTCGGCACGGTGATGGTACGGCCCCGGTAACCAGCAACCTCTTTGAAAGTAATGAGAGGTTCGAGAGACAGGGTGAACCCAGCGGCCTTCAAGATGCGCTCGAATGTAGTCGCCATCGGCACTTTCCGCCCATGCTCATAAGCCGACAACGACGCCGAGCGAGGCATCTCCGTCTGGCTAGTCGAGGCCCGCGCCGTCCGAGTGGACAACAGCTCGTGGGCAAAGCTGCTCGCTTACTGCGAGGAGGTGGCCTCTGCTTACGCTCACGCGTTGGCCGCACCGGACACCATCGATGAACAGCCTTCCGAGAGCTAGTCCCGCAACAATATCCCGGTCAAAGTGTTACTCGCTGCGCTCGTCAACAAACTTCCATCGGTTCGGCCACTCGAGCAAGCTCGATGGCGCTTCATCTTGCCTCCTGCCAGAGCGCTGAAACGGGCAGGGCTAGCAGGCGGTCACCCCAAGGCAATGCCTGGGTTCCTGTATAAAGGACAGCCCCTAGAAGAAACTGTGAACCTATTTTGTCGCGCAAATACTGCAAGCCTTTGAAGTCTTGACGGTCAAGGCGCCCGGAGCTTTTCACCTCAACGCCGATGATTCCGCCATCTGCCAGTTCGATGACAACATCAACCTCAGGCCCGGTGGAGTCGCGAAAGTGGAACAAACGGAAGGGTGTATCCGTCCAAGCTTGCTGCTTTGCCAGCTCTGCCACGACGAAGCTTTCCAGCAGCCCTCCAAGTTTTTGACGTTGGGATAAATCGTCCAACATGGCTTCGGTAACACCGGCCAAATGCGCAGCCAAC